>OKRR01000271.1_pt1 | contig 60418 bp, 54 predicted proteins | sample 1601211 | NCBI WGS metagenome assembly OKRR01 (sample SAMEA3541525, study PRJEB24748) | human gut metagenome | biome: human gut; feature: human-associated habitat; material: faeces | place: China | collected 2012
GTCCAACCGAAACGAACAGGAGGAGAAAGCCTATGAAGAAACGAATACTCAGCATCCTGCTCACCTTGTGTATGGTGCTATGCCTTATGCCAACGGCGGTCTTTGCCGAGGGTAACGAGGATACGCCTACGCAAGCGTTGACAAGCGTCGATATTACCTTCCCCAAACCGGAGGAAGGCAAAAAGATAGGAGATGGCTCGGCAGCATCCGCCAGTGGCTTGACGTTCCTTGAGTTTGGCCCCGCGCTGTGGCAGCAGGACGGCGAGCCCAAAAAGCTGAAAGCGGAGGATACTTACGAGAAGGACAACATCTATCTGCTGTATTTCGCCTTCTACACGCAGAAGCCCATCACAGATGAGACTGCCTTGACCTTCAACGGCAACCCTATTACGCGCTATGAAGACTATCAGGCACTTGCCGAGGCACTGAACGCCTATGACGGGCAGGAGGATGCCTACCTTGGCTTGGTTATGTTCAGCGAGAAGGGTACCGGCGATCCATCGATGGGGGATCTGAAAAATATCTATGTTGTCGGGCTCTACGCCCTTGTCCGTGTGCAGGAGGCGCAGACCCCGGAGGATACGGTCAAGGAGCAGTTCACCCTCACCTCCGGCGACACCTATTACTTTGACCTCTCCGACGAAAACATCCCCGGCAAGGTGAACGGCTCTCTGCCGGACAAAACAATGCACTATGTCCCCTTTACCTACGCCGGCACAGTCAACGCCTACAAGCTTACATCGGCGATGGCAACCACCGAGGAGCATGCAAAGAACAACAAATATGTCCACAGCCTGTTTGTGGCGGATTATGCCGTAACGAAGGATGTAAGCTGGGATGACCTGAATGGAGAAAATCTGATTTTCGGCAAGGGCTACACCGCCAACGGCGTGGGCTATACGCTGCGTGCGCCGTCTGTGGGAAGTGGTCGTACAGATTCGAGTGAGCCCTATCGCGGCACGCCCCTAAGCAACGAATGGGACAGGGTACTGGACAAGGACGAAGGATATATCAAAAACTGGAGTAAGATGTATTCGTGGGGGCAGGATACTTCGAGCGTTATGTCGCCGCGCTGTGCGGTCCGTGGGTACGACTCTGCCCGCTACGGGGATCACCACTCGTCCTGGTATAATTACGTCGGCCTCGGTTTCCGCCCCGTCCTTGAAGTTCTGAATCCCGACACGCTTGGCTCTAACGGACTGAAGGTCGTTACCCTCGACCTTGGCGGCGGCAAATTGGGTGACAGCTCCGAGGAAATTCAAATCATCGTGAAAAATGACAGCGAGTTTACCGCGCCTGCATCCCATGGTCTGACACGCCCGGATGGAAATAACGAAGATTACTTTATGTGGCTTGGCAGTGACGGAAACCTTTACGCACCCGGTGAAAGCATTCCGGCGGATGTAACCAAGCTGACGGCAATGTTTTACGAGCAGTTCAACCTCGCCCTCGGCGGCACCTATTACTTTGACCTATCGGCAATGGGTATTCCCGGAACGGTAAACAGCAATCTGCCGGATAAAACGCTGCATTATGTGCCGTTTACATATGTGGGTACGGTGGATGCCTATTCGATGGAAAATGAAACCGATACCGCCAAGCAGCCCTACGAGCACAGCCTTTTTATTGCGGACTATAACGTGAAATGTTCTTTGCAGCGGGAGACGTTGGCAGAAATGAACCTGATTTATGGCCAGACCTATACAGCGAGTAACGTGAACTATACGCTCCGCGCCCCATCTGTTGGAGACCATCACCGTAATGAAGGAGAAGGCTCTGGTCTTGCACCAATTGACAATGAATGGGATACGATCTATCAGAAGTCAGCCGATTATATCAAAAACTGGTATAAAATGCGCTCTTTCGGCCAGGATATAGGTACTGGGAATGTCGAGGGAATGTATCTATCTCGTGGTGGACACTTCGCTGCACAGGCTACATTTTGGGCAAGGCCAACCCTTCCGGAGCGGGACATTGGTTTCCGCCCCGTCCTTGAAGTCCTGAACCCTGACGCGCTGGACGCTGACGGGCTGAAGGCCGTTACCCTTGCCCTTGGCGGCGGCAAGCTGGGTGATAGCGCTGAGGATATTCAAATCATTGTGAAAAATGACAGCGAGTTTACCGCGCCTGCGTCCGATGGTCTGACACGCCCGGACGGAAATACCGAAAATTACTTTAAGTGGCTTGGCAGTGATGGAAACCTTTACGCGCCCGGCGAAAGCGTCTCGGCGGATGTAACCAAGCTGACGGCGAAGTTTGCCGGCGGCAGTAGCGGCAGTGGCGGCGGTGGCGGCAGCCGCAAACCGTCCGTCACCTATTACACGCTGCACTTTGAAACCAATGGCGGCAGTGCTATAACCGACATGCGGGAAGAAAACAACACCCGCATCAGCCTGACAAAATACGTTCCGACTCGGCATGGGTATACCTTTAACGGCTGGTACAGCGACCACAACCTGACAAATCAGGTTTCCGAGGTTTCTCTTACGAAAAATATGACCGTATACGCAGGCTGGCGCGCGGATGAAAATCCGGACATAGTCGTAAACCCCTTTACTGATGTTTCCGAAAAGGACTGGTTCTACAACGATGCGATGTTCGTTTACAAAAATGGTCTGATGCTCGGCACGAGCAAGACCCTGTTCAGTCCGCACGGGACGGTGACACGCGGCATGATGGCGACCATTCTCTGGCGCATGGAGGGCAGCCTCGCGCCGAAGGGCGAAAACAGCTTTACCGATGTGGAAGCCGGAAGGTGGTACGCCGACGCAATCACATGGGCGGCAGAGAATGGCATCTTTGCAGGCTACAGCATGGACAAATTCGGCCCGGACGATCCCATTACCCGCGAACAGCTTACCGCCATCTTCTACCGCTACGCGGACTACAAGGGCTACAAGCTGACCGTCACGGAAAATCTTGACAAGTTCGAGGACGCGGACAAGATCACGGATTACGCAAAAATGGTAATGCAATGGGCGGTCGGCAACGGATTGATAAAGGGAAAATCCGAAAATCTGCTTGATCCACAGGGTACCGCGACCCGCGCGGAGATTTCCGCCATGCTTCACCGCTTCGTTGAGAAGGCTAAGCCGATGCAGATGGACTGATAGTCCGGAAATCATCGAAAAGGAAACCGACTCACCTTTAAAGGTGCGGGCAAATAGCCCGCACCCCTTTTTTTATCAATCTGTTGACGTGTACATAAAATCCATGTTATGTTATCTTTAGGTGAATAAGCTTCCATCATAAATATGATTTATCTCGTAAAAATACTATTCTAAAAGGAGTACCCCGAAATGGATAAATGCAGCACCGCCGTAAAAAGAGCCAAAAAGATATCCCCAAAATTGCCTTACCGTTGAATGTGGGATTCCGAACGATACCTGGTAGGTGGATATTGCCCCGACTTCCGGATGGATTCCGACTGTCTGGCGGGTAATTGATTGCCCGCATCGAAAGCGGAACAGCCACCCTGCGATTAGAGGCTGAGGGTATAGAGGCGCTGTTCTATTCTTTGTATACGGTTTTTGAACACGCCGCGGATGGTCAGATGTGTGTGGATATGCTTAGTCATGCAGAGGATGGCTATTATGACTTGATTCTGATGGATGTGCAAATGCCGATTCTAAACGGCTATGAGGCAACGAAAAAAATCAGGCAGCTGGAAAATTGAAAAAAAGCAGAAATACCCATTCTTGCAATGACAGCGAATGCTTTTTCCGAGGATCAGCAGGCCGCACTGGAGGCAGGCATGAATGACCATGTTGCTAAGCCTATTGACATGAATGTTTTGCTTCAGGTTATGATGAAATATCTAAGCAACTAAAAAACAATAAATAAGGACGTTCTTTCTTTTTTGATGAACGTCCTTATTTGGTTATTACCAAAAAACGAACTCTATGCTGCCATAGAGTCCGTAAGCTGTCAAATAATTTCTCTCATGCTTCCTGTTCCCTTTCCATCAAATTGTGATAGCATAAATAATTTCTTGCAAACACTACGCCTGCCAATGCCAAGGCACAGCCCAAGCCGGAATAGAAAAACGCAATAAAGGTATCCGGAAAAACCCCTGCGGCACGCAGACCAATGCCGCCACCCATCATGCAAGCCATCATAATATAAGCCTTTTTATCAAAAAAATGCCAAAACGGACGATATTCCTCATAGGCTATAATGCGCTTTGTATGCTTTTTGCTCATCTTAAAAAACATTCTTCCAAAAAGAAAAAACACAAGCATGGACAGCAAATATAAATACCACTGCCTTTCAATCTGCAAATAGGACAGCACACCCAATCGGGCAACATTAAAGCCTGCCATCAGCCACACAATGCCTGCAATCAGCAAAAGGCTTTTTTCCTTTACAAAAAATCTATTTTTCATTTACCTTTTCCTTTTCCAAAAATAATCCGCATTGCTGCAAAGCTATGAAATACGTTCCTGTAAAGCTGCTTTTCCTCCTCAGCCAAGCCGGATAAATTATTCTTTGCAAATTTTGCAAATAAAAAGCATCGGCCTTTATCGAAACCAATGCTTTTTCTTTATTTCATAATTACCCTCTGCGGAACAGACCCTTTTTCTTCGGTTCTTCTTCTACCGGAGGTGCTTCGTTGGACATATTGGGTTCTGCTTTACCGAAAACCTCTGTTTTCGCAACAGGGATACGAATTCCTCTGTTCAGACCGAATTCCACAATCAGTGTATCGTATGTTGTATCAACAACCTTGCCGTAGAATCCGCTGTTTGTGATGATGCTGTCACCAACCTCGATTGCATTTCTCAGCTCAGCCAGCTTTTTCTCCTTCTTCTGTGTGGGTCTGATAGACAGGAAATACATGATAACCAACAGAACAACACAGTAAACCACGATCAGCATAACGGGGTGGTCTGTCATCCATGCGCCAAACAGACCTGTGCTCTGTGTTGTGCCGGAGGTTGCTTTTGCTGCCTCGCCGGCAGGTTTTACGACTGTGTCAAGTAAAAATGATCCCATTTTTTTCTCTCCTAACTTTTTCTAAATTTAATGTTACATCTAGTAGATAATTATATAGAATTTTTCATTTTCCGTCAAGTAGCCTATGTGTAAGAAAGCGCTTATTTCCCGTTTTCGCGAAATCCATCCAGCTTTGCAGCCTTATATGCGTGGAAGCGGTCTTCCTCAATCGCCTGTCTGATTTCCTCCATCATGCTGTTGAAGAAATACAGATTATGCATCACGCAAAGGCGCATGGCAAGCATTTCCTTTGCTTTGAACAGATGGCGGATATAGGCTCTGCTGTATCTTCTGCACGCAGGACAGCCACAGGTATCGTCAATGGGGGAATCATCCTTTTCATATTTCGCATTTAACAGGTTCAGCTTGCCTTTATTCGTATACACATGAGCATGGCGGCCGTTTCTTGCAGGCAGTACGCAGTCAAAGAAATCCACGCCGCGCTCTACCGCCTCCAGAATATTTTCAGGTGTACCAACGCCCATCAGGTAAGTCGGCTTCTCCTCAGGCAGATACGGCACAACCTCATCCAGAATACGATACATTTCCGCATGGGATTCCCCTACCGCAAGACCGCCGATGGCATAGCCATCCAACTCCATCTCGGAAATCCGTTTTGCATGCTCGATACGGATATCCTCGAAGGTTGCCCCTTGGTTAATGCCGAACAGCATCTGCTTGGGGTTGACGGTATCCTCCAGCTGATTCAAGCGGTGCATCTCTTTTTTGCAGCGTTCCAGCCAACGGGTTGTTCTGGCAACGGATGCCTCTACATAAGGGCGTTCCGCAGGCAGCCCGATACATTCATCAAACGCCATCGCAATCGTGGAGCCAAGGTTGGACTGAATCTGCATACTTTCCTCCGGCCCCATAAAAATCTTTCTGCCATCAATATGAGAGCTGAAATAAACGCCCTCCTCCTTGATTTTGCGCAGAAGTCCAAGGGAGAATACCTGAAAGCCGCCGGAATCGGTCAAAATCGGTTTATCCCAGACCATGAATTTATGCAGACCGCCCATTTCCTTGATCAGCTTATCCCCGGGGCGCAGATGCAGATGGTAGGTATTGGAAAGCTCCACCTGACATTTCAGCTGTTCCAGATCCTCTGTGGAAACAGCCCCCTTAATCGCCCCCGCTGTGCCGACGTTCATAAAGACGGGTGTCTGGATTACGCCATGAGGGGTATGGAATTCGGCACGCTTTGCTCTGCCGCATTTTTTCAATACTTTGTACATAATTTTCCTCGCTTTATCAAAATTTTTCTATTCTTTCTATGATACCCTTTTTTCGCGCTTTCTTCAAGAGGTGGCAGCAAAATTTGCAAAAAATGCGGAAAAACCTGTCAGGAAAAATCTGCCGATTAGCCTTTTCTTTTGGCAGGAAAAATGATAGACTGTTCCTTAGGAAATCATATCGTTACAGAAAAAAGATGGGAGAGAACAAATGAGCATCAATCTGATTGCAACAACCACCTTCGGCTTAGAAGCCGTAGTCAAGAGAGAGTGTCAGGCTCTCGGTTTTCAGAATATCAAAACCTCAGACGGCAAGGTTGAATTTACAGGGGACGAATCCGATATCGTAAAGGCAAACCTCTGGCTGCGGTGTGCCGGGCGTGTCTGGGTGAAAATGGGCACCTTTACCGCCGTTACCTTTACGGAGCTATTCGACCGGACGAAGGCACTGCCATGGGGAGATTGGATTCCGGAGGACGGGAAATTCACCGTTGTAGGGAAATCCGTAAAATCCACCCTGTTCAGCGTTTCGGACTGTCAAGCAATCGTCAAGAAGGCTGTTGTCGAAAAGCTGAAGGAAAAATATAAAACAGACTGGTTTGATGAAACAGGCGCATCCTATACCATTCAGGTCGGGATTCTAAAGGATGTTGTCACCCTTGCGATTGACACCAGCGGCAGTGGCTTACACATGCGCGGCTATCGTGCGAGTGCGTTGGATGCCCCCTTGAAGGAATCCCTTGCATCTGCCATGGTGCAGCTCAGCTACTGGCGAAAGGATCGTATCCTGTTAGACCCCTTCTGCGGCTCAGGAACAATTCCCATTGAAGCCGCCATGCTTGCACGCAACATTGCCCCCGGTCTGAATCGCAAATTCGCATCCGAGGAATGGGAACGCATCGGCAAGGAGCGTTGGAAGCAGGCAAGAAAAGAGGCATATCAAGCGATTGATTATGATGTTATGCCCGAAATTTACGGCAGTGACATTGACCCTGCGGCAATCGAGCTGGCAAAGGCAAATGCAGAGCTTGCAGGCGTGGATGACTGCATCACTTTCGAGGTAAAGCCCTCGCAGGAGATTGTATTGCCCGGGAAATATGGCGTGCTGATTTCCAATCCGCCCTACGGGGAGCGTATCGGGGAATTGAAGGAGGTTGAAAATATGTATCGTGCGCTTGGCGCAACCATGCAGACCGACCCCACCTGGTCAACCTATATTATCACCTCCATGGAATATTTTGAATCCCTCTTTGGCAGAAAGGCAGACAGAAAGAGAAAGCTGTTCAACGGGCGCATCAAAACGGATTATTATCAGTATGAAGGTCCTCGTCCGCCGAAAAAGCAGAAGACTGAAGAAAACTGAACATAAACGCATCAAAAAAAGGATAAATCCTCATTTCTCAGAGGACTTATCCTTTTCCTTTTGTCTTTATAAAATTTCACAGAAAGCCTTTATCAGAATCTTCTTCTGCCACCTCTGCGTCTTCTGCGTCCGCCGCCAAAGCTCAGCCCACTGCTGCGGCGCGGAGAACCAAAGCTGTAGCCGCGTCTGTTTCTTCTGCCGTTGATGAATTTGATAATCAGAATGATAATCGCAATCACGATGATGACGATAACCAGCTTCAGCAGACCCTTCACTGTAAACAGATTCTTGAAGAAATCACCGATTGCACTGAAAATGGTACCCTTAGAAACATCTCTGCCTGCGTAAACGGGAGCCTCCAGAACGGTTTTGCCCTTCACCTCATACGTTGCCGTACCGATTTCCGCACCCTTTTCGATGGGAGCCTTCAGGGAAACATTGCCCTCCTTATCCGTTACCGCATAGGTATCGTTATAGGAAACGGTCAGCTTCATATCCTTTGCGGTGTCCTTCGGGAGAATTGCCGTAACCTCCTTCTGGAATACAACAGGAACCGTATTCCCTTCGGATTTTTTATGCTTTGTCAGAGGTGCATCTGCAATAGCTTCCTCTGCCTTTGCAACTGTAATCTTTTCATACTGGTTATAGCCGTATTCAAAGAGATTTTTTGCATCCAGCCAACGGTTCGGGTCTTCGGATTTGAAGATAACCGCAATCAGCTCCTCGCCGTCCTTTTCCGCAGCCGCTGTCACGCAGTCCCCTGCTTCATCGGTGAAGCCTGTCTTAATGCCGATGGCATAGGGATAATTATATTCTCCATCCGTAATCAGCAGATTATGGCTGCGCCAGTTGTAATCCTGTGTTTTTACGGAAGTGTCCTCCGCTTTGACTAAGCCCTCTGCACCGTTGCCGGAATAGCTTTTTTCCTTCGCAATTTCTGCCAGCGTTTTATTTTCCATAAACGCTCTGCCAATCAGCGCAAGGTCGTGCGCGCAGGTGTAGTGGTCATCGGAATGGTAGCCGTGCGCGTTTGCAAAATGGCTGTTGGTTGCGCCCAGCTCCTCCGCCTTTTTATTCATCAGGTCTGTGAAAACAACCTCACATTTACCGAAGGTCATGTTTTCGTCATTCTCCGCCTTTTTCGCAACTGCTGCCGCAACCACATTTGCAGAGTCATTGCCGGAGGGGATAATCAGACCGCGGATGGCATTTTCCACCGTCAGCGTTTCGCCCAGCTCATGCCCCGCCTTGCTGGAATCCAGAGAAACCTCATTGATTTCAGAGCCGACCACGATTAAATCCTCCGGCTTGAAATAATCCAACGCCACCAGAGCGGTCAGCATTTTTGTCATGCTGGCAGGATACATCTTCTGGGTGGCATTTTTTTCATACAGAATTGTCCCCGAAGATGCCTCAATCAAAATTGCAGCCTCCGCCTGAAGCTCAGGTGCCTGATCCGCAAGCATTACTGCTGTCTGCAAGGCATCCGCCGCTTTTTCGGTTTTCTTGTCTTCCTTTGTATCATCCGCTGCCACAGCATTTTTATCCTGCTGTGTCTCCTTCTTCTCCTTACCGCAGCCGGCTGCACCAAACGCTACCGCCGCCGCCAGACATAAGGCAGTCAGTTTTGCGAAAGATTTTTTCATTTTGAAACATCCTTTCTGCTTTTCTTACTTCTCTTTTCCATAAGCTCCCGTTTCCACGCCTTCAATTCTTCATCAAACCGCTTGGAATGCATACCTGGGTATGCACGCATCAAACGGCGCTCGATAAGGCTGCTCTTCTGCAAAGCATTGATACGGGCTTCCAGTTTTTCCTTGATTTCCTCCTGAACCAGCTGCCGACGCAGACGTTCCTCCTCGCGCAGCTGCTCCAGCCTTTCATTTTCCTCTGCCATGCGTTCCTTAAATTCACGCAGAAATTCCGCAGCAGGCATGCTCTCGAAACGCGTAATGATTTCCTGTCGGGAAGCATAAAGCCTCGTTCCCTCGAGCTTTTTCTGCAGCGCATCGTGCGCTTCGCTGAGGGATGCCAGCTTTTCGTTGAACCGCAGGATATGCAGCACCGTAATCGTGGTATCCACAGCCAGATATGCAAGCAACAGTGTTGCCGCAAATTCGCCCCATGCACGGGGAATCGCCGCCACAAAATCTGCAATCACAGGCTGCACCACACGCATCACGAAGGCTGTCAGAACGCCCCACTCCACGGAACGCTCCAGGCAGACGCGCCCCTTGATATTAAAGGGCTTTTGGGAATAATCCCACCATGTGGCATGGAAAAGCTTTTCCAATATCAGCCCGATGAGATATTCCACAACGGTTGCAATCACAAAGCCGCCCAGAAACAGCAGCAAAATCGAATCCGAAACAGGCTCCAGTGCCAGAAGAATCAGCAGTGCGCCTGTGCCGTAAATGGGGCAGAACGGGCCATTGATAAAGCCGCGATTCACCCATTTTTTCGCGTTGATAGAAACATACGTTGATTCCATTGCCCATCCCAGAAAGCTGTAAATCATAAAATACGCATATAATTCAAAAAAAGTAAACGAAAACCAAACGGTTGACCACATCGCAATCCCTTCCTTATGAATTGTTATTTGTCTGCAAAACGCCCCGTTCCTTTAAATATGTCATCGTCTGCGCCAGTGCGCCTGCCCCGTCTGTTTTGCTCATGTCTATCCAAAGCCCTTCAATCTGCCGCCGGAACCATGTCAGCTGTCGCTTTGCAAAGCGGCGCGTATTGGTTTTCAGCTGCGTAACTGCTTCGTCCAGCGTGCAGTCTCCGTTGAAATACGGCACAAATTCCTTATAGCCGATGCCCTGCATGGAAACCAGCTTCGGTGAATAGCCCCTGTCCAGAAGTCCCTTCACCTCTGCCAGAAGCCCCTGCTGCATCATCAAATCAATCCTCTGCTCAATGCGTGCATATAGTGCTTCCCGCTCCATCGTCAGGAGAATCACCGCCGCATTGTAGGGGGTTTCCCTTTCCTTCTGCTCCGCATTATGCTCGGAAAATCTCTGTCCCGTCAGGTAATGGTATTCCAAGGCACGCGTCACACGCTTGACGTTGTTCGCATGAATCGTTTCCGCATAGGCAGGGTCGATTTTCCGTAAGCGTTCATACAGCACCTGCGGCCCCTCCTCCTTGGCGATACGGTAGCACTCCTCCCGATAGGAGGTATCATTTTCCGTTTCGGTAAAATCATTATCATACAGCAGGGCATTGATATAAAACCCCGTGCCGCCGACCAGAATGGGAATCCTTCCCTTCGCCCAGATTTCCTCCATATACGCCTTTGCCTTCTGCTGAAAGAGCATAACATTATATTCCTCATCGGGGTTCAGCTCATCAATGAGATAATGCGGCACACCATCCGCTTCTTCGGGTGTCACCTTCGCCGTCCCAATGTCCATATAGCGGTAAATCTGCATGGAATCGGCAGAAATCACCTCGCCGCCGATTTCCTTTGCAAGCCGAATCGAAAAGCCTGTTTTGCCGCAGGCGGTTGGGCCGCCGATCACAATCAATGGTTTTTTCATCATTTCACCTGCTCAATTCTGGATGCGTTTAAACATCTTTTCCATTTCATATTTCGTCAGCTCGATAATCGTCGGTCTGCCATGGGGGCAGGTAAAGGGATGCTCCAGGCCAAGCAGTCTGTGGATCAGCTCCTCCGCCTCTCTCGTGCTCAGCACATCATGCCCCTTGACCGCCGCCTTACACGCCATCGTTGCCACTGCCAGTATCTTTGTATCATACACATTGGAAATGCGCTCCTCTGTCAGCCTGTCCAGAATATCGGTAAAAAAGCCGACCTCTGTCGGGTTCTGCAAGAGATACGGCGTTGCGCGCAAGGCATATTTCTCGCCGAATTCCTCCAGCTCAAAGCCGAAGCTTTCCAAAAGTGCCAGATTGCGCCGCAGTACCTCTGTTTCCATTGGTGTCAGCTGCAGCATCAGAGGTGTCAGCAACCGCTGCGAGGCGACCCTTTCTTCCTTGAATTTATTCATAAATTCCTCATACAGCACCCGTTCATGTGCGGCATGCTGGTCAATCAGATACAGGCAATCGCCCTGCTCCACAATCCAATAGGTGCGAAAGACCTGCCCGATGATTTTATAATTCTGGAAAAACGGCTGCTTTTCTTCTGTCGGCTTTACCTCTTCCGTTTTTTCATCAGAAACAATCGGCTTCAATTCTATCGGCTGTTCCTCTTTCGGCTTCAGCTCTTCCCTGCGGTACGGCACTGCCGTCTGTGCAAAGCTCTCCGCCTTTGGGGTGCGCTTCAGCAGCTCATCCACACTGCGTCCGCCCGATGTGGGGGTCTGCGGCTTTTCTGCCGCACGCAGGAGCTTTTCCCTTTCCTCTTTGGAAAGAATCACGCCCTGCGATTGCGGGAGCGGAATTTCTTTAGAGGGATTTGCTGTCGGCTCTGCCTTTGGTTCGCTTTCCTTCAGGATGCTTTCCTTTGGCTGCGCCGCTTCCTTTGGCATATCCGCAAGGGTCTGCTGTTCCGCCTGCGGCAGTCTTTCCTTCGGCTTCTTTTCCAGAACCGCCTTGGGAATCAGCACCGTTTCCTGCAATGCCTTCGCAACCGCGTTGTAGAAAAATTCATACACCTCATCGTCATTCTTAAAGCGAACCTCCAGCTTCGCAGGATGCACGTTCACATCCACCTGTGCAGGCTCAACCGCAAGATTCAGCACGAAAACAGGAAATTTCCCAATCAGCAGCTTTGTTTTATACGCATCCTCCACCGCAGTGGAAACCACGGGGTTTTTGATAAATCTGCCGTTGATGAAAAGATTTTCATAATTGCGGTTCGCGCGGCAAAATTCGGGCTTCCCAATCAGACCGCTGACGGCATATTCCCCCTTGCGGTAGGAAATGGGGAGCATGCTGTTTGCCGCATCCTTCCCGTAAACATAAAATACCGCCGTTTTCGGGTCATTGTTCCCTGCCGTATGCAGAACAGTATTGCCGTTATTGATATAATGAATCGCAACCTCAGGATGCCCCAGTGCGATTTTGTTCACCAAATCCGAAACATAGCCGCTTTCGGTCGCAGGCTTTTTCAAAAATTTTCTGCGCGCAGGCACGTTGTAAAAAAGATTCCGCACCGTAATGGAAGTGCCCTCCCGACAGGCGGCATCCTCCAGCTCCTGTATTTCTCCGGCATGAATCACAATGCGCGTGCCCGTTTCCTCGTCTCTGGTTTTTGTCAGCATTTCCACCTGCGCCACCGCCGCGATACTCGCCAATGCTTCGCCGCGAAAGCCCAGTGTAAAAATATGCTCCAAATCCTCAATCTGCGACATTTTGCTTGTAGCATGGCGCAGAAAGGCTTCCTTCACCTGCTCCTTGGGAATCCCTGTGCCGTTATCGGTAATGCGGATATAGGAAATGCCGCCCTCCTTAATTTCTATCGTCACACTGCCGGCGTTTGCATCAATGGCGTTTTCCGTCAGCTCCTTTACAACGGATTTCGGAGATTCTACTACTTCCCCTGCCGCAATTTTATTGATGGTTTTTGCATCCAACAGTCGGATTTTCTGCATAGACCTCCTCCTTTCCTCGGTTTACAACCCTTTTGCCTTTTTCTGCAATTCAAAAAGCGTTTGCAGTGCTTCAATAGGGGTCATCGCCATCACATCCAGCTTGGAGATTTCATCCGCAAGCTGCGTTTCCGCAATATGGAACATATCCATCTGCTGTGCGGTTTCCTCCTGCTGCTCCTTGGATTCCACTGCAATCTGCTTTGCTTTTTTCGTAATATCCGCCGCGTTCAGCTGCTTGAGAATCTGTCCGCTGCGGCGAATCACCTTATTCGGCAGACCCGCCAGACGCGCCACCTGCACGCCGTAGCTATGGTCTGCGCCGCCGCGCTGAATTTTTCGGAGGAAAATAATATCCTCGCCCTGCTCCTGCACGGCAATGCAGTAATTCTTCACGCCGGAAAGCTTGCCCTCCAGCTCGCTTAATTCATGATAATGCGTTGCAAAAAGCGTTTTCGCGCCAATCTGCTTCGTATCCGCGATATATTCCAGCACCGCCCACGCGATGGAAAGCCCATCAAATGTGCTTGTGCCTCGCCCGATTTCATCCAGAATCAGCAGGCTTTTGTTCGTTGCGTTATGCAGAATGTTCGCAACCTCTGTCATTTCCACCATAAACGTGCTCTGCCCTGCGGAAAGGTCATCCGATGCACCGACACGGGTGAAGATTCTGTCTACAATGCCGATATGCGCCTGCTCCGCGGGAACGAAGCTGCCAATCTGCGCCATCAGCACAATCAGCGCCGTCTGCCGCATATATGTAGATTTTCCTGCCATGTTCGGGCCTGTGATGATGGCGAGTCTGGTGTCCTCCCGGTCTAAATAGGTGTCATTCGGGATGAACTGCCCGTCCATCATTTTTTCCACAACGGGGTGTCTGCCGCCCTTGATTTCAATCACATCACCGTCATCCACAAGCGGCTTCACATAGCTTCTGTTCTGCGCCACCTCTGCGAGGGACTGTAGGCAGTCAATGACAGAAACGATATACGCACAATATTGAATCCGCTCCACCTCCGCCGCAACGGCATTGCGAATTTCGCAGAACATATCGTATTCCAGAGTGGTAATCTTATCCTCCGCGCCGAGAATCAGCTCCTCCAGCTCCTTTAATTCGGGTGTAATAAAACGCTCCGCATTGGCAAGCGTCTGCTTGCGGATATAGCCTTCGGGCACCAGTTCCAGATTGGATTTTGTGACTTCAATATAATAGCCGAACACCTTATTGTAGCGCACCTTGAGGTTTTTGATGCCCGTCTTTTCGCGTTCCTCCTCCTCAAGCTGATGAATCCATGCAGTGCCGTTTTCCTTCGCCTTGGTGTAGGTATCCAGCTCCTCATTGAAGCCCTCGCGAATCATGCCGCCCTCGCGCACGGAAAACGGCGGGTCTTCGACAATGGACTGCGCAATCAGTGCATGGATATTCTCCAGAGTGTCCAGTCTGTCATGCAAAGTGGACAGGTATGGACTCTTGCAGCGAGAAAGAATCTTCTTCAGCAGCGGCAGATTTTCCACGGAATTTTTCAGTGCCGCCAAATCCCTTGCGTTTGCATTCTGATACACCACACGGGACATAATACGTTCAAAGTCATACATGGAATGGAGAATTTCCTTGATTTCCTCTCTGAGGAACAGGTCTTGGAACAGCTCCTCCACCCCATCCAGACGCTGATTGATTTCTTCTTTAGAAAGCAGGGGCTGCTCCACCCATTTGCGCAGAAGCCTTGCGCCCATCGCAGTCCGGGTTTTATCCAGAACGCTCAGAAGCGAGCCTTTTTTGTTCTTCTCGCGCATAGTTTCCGTCAGCTCCAGATTTCTGCGGCTGGAAACATCCAACAGCATGAAATCCCCTGTTGTGTAATATTTCAGAGCGGAAATATGGCTCAAATCGTTTTTCTGCGTTTCATTCAGATACCACATCAGCGCACCCGAAGCCGAAACCGCCAGCAGCTTTTTCTGCAAGCCGAAGCTTTCCAGTGTTTTCACCTTGAAATGCGCAAGCAGGGTATCCTTTGCGGTATTATATTCATACATACGGCTGTCGATATCGTTCAGATACAGGTGAAACCGTTCTTCGATTTCCTTCGCCAAAGGGGTGGAAAGAAATTCGCTGTTGCAGACAAGCTCCGCAGGGGAAAACCTTGCCGTTTCATCCAGAATTTTTGCCGCCGCCTGCACGCTACGAAATTCCGTTGTCTGAAATTCGCCTGTCGTCACATCGCAGACCGCAATGCCATAGCCGTTTGCGCTGCCGAAAACGGAGAGAATGTAGTTATTTTTTGTTTCATCCAGAACAGTATTATCTACAACCGTCCCCGGAGTAATGACACGCACAACATCGCGCTTGACCAAGCCCTTTGCCGTCTTTGGGTCCTCCACCTGCTCGCAGATGGCAACCTTATAGCCACGTTCCACCAAACGGGCAATATATCCATCCGCGGAATGGAAAGGCACGCCGCACATAGGGGCTCTTTCCTCCTGCCCCCAATCCTTCCCCGTCAGGGTGATTTCCAGCTCCTTCGAGGCAATGACCGCATCCTCGAAAAACATCTCATAAAAATCCCCTAAACGAAAAAAAAGCAGACAATGCTTATATTGTTCTTTAATTTCAAAGTATTGCTGCATCATGGGTGTGATTTTCGCCATGGATGTTGTCCTCCTTCTCCTTTTTCTGCAAGCAAACCCGAATAAAGAACGGATTCTCTATTCGGGCTTTTCTTCCTTTATTTCTATTTGAATCAGTGGCAGCCGCCGCCGCAGGAGGAGCAGCAACTAGGGTCGCAGCCGCCGCCCTGTTCGGGTTCTTCGCCTGTCAGGGTTGCTGTGATGATGTTGAATACGGAATTTACGAAGTTATTGAAATTCTGTTCCGCAACGTACAAATCAGATGCCAGCTTATTGGTTCTGATTGCTTCGCCCTTTGCCTTCATCTGTTCATTGAAGGCTCTCTGCTCCTCTATGGAAATGCCGCCTGCATTCATCTTTGCTTCAAAATCATAATGCAGCTTTGTGTATTCCTCTACCAGCTTTGCAATTTCGGGGTCGCTTTCGTATGCAGCCTTTGCCGCTACCAGCGCTTCCACCTGAGGGGTTTTCTGCAATTCCTCACCCAATGCTCTTGCCATTTCAAAAATCGTTGCCATAATGCTTCACCTTACATCCTTTCGCCTATTAAATAAAATGTTTTGTTTTCTGTAATCTTCACAGGAACCATCTGCCCAATCAAGTCCTCCGTGCCCTTAAAATGCACCAGCATGTTGTTATCGGCACGCCCTGTCAGAACAGTCTTATCCTGCTTGCTTGCTTCCTCTGCAAATATCGTCATCACCTTGCCAAGCTGCTCCTCATGCACCTCATGCACAATGGGGTTAAGCATATTGAGCATCCTGTCGAAGCGATCCTTAATGACATCCTCCGGCACCTGATTTTCCATGGTTGCCGCAGGGGTGCCTGTCCGCTTGGAATAAATAAAGGTAAACGCGGTGCTGTAACGGGATTTGCGGATGACATCCAAGGTTTCTTGGAAATCCTCCTCCGTTTCCCCGGGGAAGCCCACAATAATATCCGTGCTCAGGGTGATATCCGGCATTGCCGCTCTCGCCTTGCGCACCAGCTCCATATAGGATTCCTTTGTATAGTGGCGGTTCATGCGGCGCAGAATTTCATCACTGCCGCTCTGCACAGGCAGATGCAGATATTTACATACCTTATCACAATCCGCCATTGCCTGTATCAGCTCATCGGACAAATCCTTCGGGTGAGAGGTCATGAAACGAATCCGTTCAATCCCCTCCACCTCGTTCACCATCCGCAGAAGCTCTGCGAAGGAAACGGGTGTTTCCAGATTTTTGCCATAGGAGTTTACATTCTGCCCTAAAAGCATAACCTCCTTCACGCCGTCCGCTGCAAGCCTTCTTACCTCCGCAAGGATATCCTCAGGGGTACGGCTGCGCTCTCTGCCGCGCACATACGGCACGATGCAGTAGGAACAGAAGTTGTTGCAGCCAAACATAATATTGACCGATGCCTTATAGGGGAAATGCCGAATCGCAGGCAAATCCTCCACAACCTCACGCTGCTCCTGCCAGATATCATACACCGTTTCGCCGCTTTCCATGCGTGTCGCCACAAGCTCCGGCAGCTTATAGAGATTAAATGTGCCGAAGACGATATCCACATGACGATATTTCTGCCGCAGGGTCTGCAAAACCGTTTCCTGCTGCATCATGCAGCCGCAAAGCGCAATCACCGCATCGGGATTTTTTGTTTCCTTATAGTGCTTCAGCCAGCCCAGCTTGCCGTATACCTTCTGCTCTGCGTTTTCGCGCACACAGCAGGTGTTGTAGATGATAAAATCGGCCTCTGTTTCCTCGTCTGTTCTGTCAAAGCCCATTTCGTCAAGCATCCCTTCCAGCTTTTCGGAATCATGCGCGTTCATCTGACAGCCCATCGCAAGGGAATAGAATTTTTTCTTTCTGCCATTTTCTGCCGCAAAGGCATCATTTTCCGCACGAATGGCGCGGATATATTCCAGCTGTCTTGCCAGCTCTGTTTCGCCCGGCTTAACAGCAGTTCCAGCTTTCCTTTCCATTCTTTCTTCCTCTCGAAACTGAATTCTTATGAAAAGACAGTCTTTCACAAGTATATTTCAGTATAGCATACCTTCCCTGCTTTCTCAATGATTTTTCCCCAAAACTTACAGAAAAGGCTTACGCAAAAGAAAGCACCTCAAGCGAGTTGCCATGCTCCTTTATCATTTGCATAAGATCCGCCGTTTTCAGATAAACCGATGCCGTATTGTCATTGGGATGCACCCCGATTTCCTCCTTTTCCAGAAAATCCTTGTCCAGAAAAACCTTTACGGCGCAGGCAGTATCATTCAAAATCCCTAAGGGTGTCACTGCCCCTTTTTTCAATCCAAGATATTTTTCCAGACGCTCCTCCGATGCAAAGGAAAGCCTTACGCCGCCAAGCTTCTCGCCCAGCTCCTTCAGATTCACCTGCTTATCGGCACGAATTACCACAAGAAAATGGCATTTGCCCTTCTGGTCTCGCAAAAAGAGATTTTTTGCCGTCTCCTCCATTTTTTCCAAGCCCAGCTCCTCCATCTCCTCAATGGTATAAACCGCTTTATGCTCCACCCAATGAAAGGGGATTCCTTTTTCCTTCAGAAATACCTTTACTTCTTCTTTTCCAAACATTTTCATCTGCTCCCTTCCTGCCTCTTTCTTTTCCTTCGTCTTTCTTCTTTTCCTGCGTCTTTCTAAGGAAGATGGTATCATATTTTCCGCGAAAAATCAGCAAAAGCAACGGGGTTTTCAAAGAGATTCCCTCATTGTTTACAAAACGTTCATATTTCAGCCACACCAGATTCATATTGACAGGATATGATAAAGATGTCCTCAAAGAAGAGGATAATGAATAAACATAGTATACATACCCTCCCCTTTACAGAGAGCCACTTCCCCGGTGGCTCTTTTCCCTTTATATACGCCTTATATACGCCTTTTTCGATTGTTTTTTCCCCTCTGATTTGCTATACTTGAAAAAACAAATATAAAACCGATATACAAAAGAAAGAGGTGCATTTTCTGTGAATGAGATTTTATCTGATGCAAAAAAGATACTCCATACTGCCATTCAGGCATCCCTTCCCGATGAAGCCGTAAAAAAGTTCATCGGCGGCAAGACCTTCGCTTTTGAAGGAAGGGTGATTGTCATTGCCATCGGCAAAGCGGCTTGGAACATGGCAAAGGCGGCGGCGGAAAATATCCCCCACAGGATTGATGCAGGCATTGTTCTGACGAAATATGACCATGCGAAGGGCGAAATCCCCGACTTTACCATCCTTGAAGCAGGGCATCCCCTTCCCGATGAAAATACGATTCTCGGCACACAGAAAATCATGGATGCCGTTTCCGGTTTAACTGAAAAGGATACGGTGTTCTTTCTGGTTTCGGGCGGCGGCTCTGCACTTTTTGAATGTCCTGCCGGCGAGCTGACCCTTGCGGATTTTCTGGACATCACCGACCAGCTTTTGAAATGCGGCGCGGATATCGTGGAAATCAACACCATCCGCAAGCATCTTTCTGCCGTAAAGGGCGGCAAATTTGCGAAGCTTTGCGCCCCTGCACAGGTGTACTGCATTGCTCTGAGCGATATTCTGGGCGACCGCCCCGATTCCATTGCCTCCGGTCCTGCCTGCGCGGATGCGTCCACGGCGGCAGAAGCATTTGCCATCTCGGAAAAATACAATCTCAAGCTGACAGAGGAAATGCGAAAGCAGCTTGCCATGGAAACACCGAAAACGCTTGCCAACGTCACCATGGAAATCACAGGCAGCGTGACACAGCTTTGTGCCGATGCGGCAAGGGCGGCAGAGCAGCTTGGCTATACCCCTCTGGTTCTGACGAATATGCTTGACTGCGAGGCAAGGGAGGCCGGCAGATTTCTTGCATCCATCGCAAAAACAATCCGGAAGGACGGTCTGCCCCTCTCCTCTCCCTGTGCGATTCTCTGCGGCGGCGAAACCGTTGTGCATATCACAGGGAAGGGCAAGGGCGGCAGGAATCAGGAGCTTGCCCTTGCGGCGGCGGAGCGCATTGCCGGCATGGAAGGCATTGTGATTGCGGCGGCAGGCTCTGACGGTACGGATGGGCCGACCGATGCCGCAGGCGGTATTGTGGACGGGAAAACCTGCGGTATCCTTGCGGAAAAGGGCATATCCATTCCTGCGGTTCTTGCGGAGAACGATTCCAATGCCGCATTGGCGGCGGCAGATGCCCTTCTCATCACAGGGGCAACCGGCACAAACGTAAATGATATTTATCTTCTTCTCTGCCAATAAAAACTAAGTCGAAAGCAAATCACCTTCGTGGGGCGCGCCCCTGCGGAGGTTTTTGTTTTTTGTTCGGCGCAACAGCTGTTTCTAAAAAAATACAAAACAATACAACTTTTCTTTCATCTGTCTTGTCACTTGTAAATAATTGTGCTATACTTAATTCCACTGCAAAAAAATTTATTTACAATACTTATTTACAAAATACAGTAGAATCGAGGAAAAGCATGAATATCAAAGATGAAATCAAAGCCTTAAAGGAACAGAAAAATGCAGTCATTCTGGCGCATTATTATGTAGCGGATGAAATTCAGGAAATCGCCGATTATGTCGGGGATTCCTTCGCGTTGAGCAAAACGGCGGCAACCCTGCCCAACCCCATCATCGTTTACTGCGGTGTCTCCTTCATGGGGGAAAGCGGCTGTCTGTTAAGCCCCGAAAAGAAGGTGCTGATGCCGGATGCAAGCGCGGACTGCCCCATGGCGCACATGGTAACAAAGGCAGAGGTGGACGCGGCAAGAGAAGCCTACGAGGATTTGGCGGTTGTCTGCTACATCAATTCTACAGCGGAAATCAAATCCTGGTCTGACGTAAGCGTGACCTCCGCCAACGCGGTGCAGATTGTCCGCAACCTGCCCAATCAGAATATCCTCTTTATTCCCGATCAGAACCTCGGTCGCTTCATTGCGGCGCAGGTGCCTGAAAAAAATATCATTCTCGTCAATGGCTACTGTCCCATCCATCAGAATATCTCTCCTGCCGAGGTACAGGAGCTGAAGGACGCACACCCCAATGCAGAGGTTCTGGTGCATCCCGAATGTCCTGAAGCTGTGACAAGGCTGGCAGATTACATCGGCTCCACCACAGGCATCATCAAGCATGCGACCGAAAGTGAAAAGCAGGAATTTATCATCGGGACGGAAATCGGCGTGCTGTATGAGCTGAAAAAACGCAACCCCGACAAGACCTTCTATTTCCCGAAAACAGCACCCACCTGCAGGGACATGAAGCTGATTACATTGGAAAAGGTGCTGCATGTTTTGCAGACAGAGGAAAATCAGGCATCCGTAGACCGAGCACAGGCAGAAGCCGCAGGCAACACCCTGACACGCATGCTGGAGCTGAGCAAATAAGGAGGAGCGTAAAATGGAAAAAGAGCTTACCTATAACACCGTCATCGTCGGCGCAGGGGTCAGCGGCTTATATGCCGCACTCAAGCTGCCCAAAGAGCAGAACATTCTGCTCATCTGCAAGGAGGATTTGCCCAGCTGCGATTCCATGCTTGCACAGGGCGGCATCTGCGTCCAGAGGGATGAAACCGACTACGATTCCTTCTTCGAGGACACCCTCAAGGCAGGGCATTACGAAAATCGCAAGGAAAGCGTGGATATCATGATTCGCAACAGTAGGGCCGTGATTAACGACCTGCTTGCCCTCGGCGTAAGATTTGACAAGGAAGCGGACGGTAGTTTAAAATATACCAGAGAAGGCGCGCACGCAAAGCCCCGTATCTGCTTCCATAAGGACATCACAGGGAAGGAAATCACAGAAACGCTGCTCAGAAATGTACAGGCACTGCCTAATGTCACCATTATGGACTATACCGTTATGGAAGACCTTCTGGTGGAGGGAAACACCTGCCATGGCATCGTTGCAAAGGCAGAAAACGGCGATATCCTGCGGATTCATGCGGAAAACACAATTCTGGCAACGGGCGGCATCGGCGGTCTGTATGAACATTCTACAAACTTCCCTTCCCTGACGGGGGATGCACTCCGTCTGGCAGAAAAATACGGCGTGGAGCTGGAAAATATGGACTATGTGCAGATTCACCCCACCAGCCTTTACAGCGAAAAGCCCGGCAGACATTTTCTGATTTCCGAATCTGCCCGCGGCGAGGGTGCAATTCTGCTCAACAGCAAGGGCGAACGCTTTGTCAATGAGCTTCTGCCCAGAGACAAGGTTTCTGCTGCCATCCATGCGGAAATGGAAAAGGAAGGTACAAAGCATGTATGGCTTTCCTTTGCTCCCGTTCCTGCGGAGGATATTGAAAATCATTTCCCGAATATCTACAAAACCTGTCTGGAGGCAGGCTATGATATCAAAAAAGAGCCTGCGCCCGTTGTGCCGGCACAGCATTACTTTATGGGCGGCATCCATGTAGACCGCCATTCCAAAACAACCATGGAGCATCTCTATGCTATTGGCGAAACCAGCTGCAACGGCGTACACGGCAAAAACAGACTGGCAAGCAACAGCCTTCTGGAAAGCCTTGTTTTCGCAGAAAAAGCAGCACAGCACATTGCAGGAAAGGAAGGATTAGAATGAACCCGATTACCATGCAAATTGTAGCAGATAAATATATCCGCATGGCTCTGGAGGAGGATATCAACAGCGAGGATGTTTCCACCAACGCAGTCATGCCGCGGTATCAGCTTGGCACAGTCGATTTAATCTGCAAGCAGGACGGCATCATTGCCGGTCTGGATGTGTTCGCGAGGGCGTTTCAGCTTCTGGATGAAAAAACAGAAATTGCCTTTCATGCCGCCGATGGAGATGCTGTGAAAAAGGGGCAGCTTCTGGCAACTGTGACGGGAGATATCCGTGTTCTGCTTTCCGCAGAACGCACCGCCCTCAATTATTTGCAGCGCATGAGCGGCATCGCAACCTATACGAATGCCGTTGCAAAGCTGCTTGCGGGTACAAAAACAACCCTTTTGGATACAAGAAAAACCACTCCCTGTATGAGAGTGTTTGAAAAATATGCCGTAACCGTCGGCGGTGGCTCGAATCACCGCTATAATCTTTCCGACGGCGTAATGCTGAAGGATAACCATATCGGCGCAGCAGGCGGCGTAAAGGAGGCCATTGCCGCAGCAAAGGCGTATGCTCCCTTCGTCCGCAAAATCGAAATCGAAACGGAAACTCTGGATATGGTAAGAGAAGCAGTCGAAGCCGGCGCAGATATCATCATGCTGGATAACATGAGCCCTGCGGAAATGGCGGAGGCCATCCGCATCATTGACGGCAGAGCAGAAACCGAATGCTCCGGCAATATGACAATCGAAAATATCAAAACCATCACAGCGCTTGGGGTAGATTATGTATCCAGCGGTGCGCTGACCCATTCCGCACCTATTCTGGATATCAGCCTGAAAAATCTCCATGCGGTGGAATAAGCAGGAGTGATTGAAAAAATGACTGGCACAGAAAGACGAAAGAAATTATTAAATCTGATGAGGGAATCAAAAACACCTCTCTCCGGCGGTGCGCTCGGCTCTGCCACGGGGGTCAGCCGTCAGGTGATTGTCCAGGATATTGCTTTGCTTCGCACAGAGGGTCATTCCATTCTGGCAACGGCAAGGGGCTATCTTCTGGAAGAGCCTGCGGATACCATGCGGCTGTTCAAGGTCTTCCATGATGCCGCGGCAACAGAGGAGGAGCTGACAACCATTGTGGATTTAGGCGGCTGTGTCGTGGATGTCATGGTAAACCACAGAGTCTATGGGAAGGTTTCCGCTCCCCTGCAAATCAAAAACCGCAGAGATGTACAGGCGTTTCTGAAAAATCTGGAAAGCGGCAAATCCACTCCCCTTTTAAATGTCACCTCAGGGTATCATTTTCACCATGTTTCCGCCGAAAGCGAGGAAATTCTGGATGAGATTGAGGATGCCCTGCGCCGCAAGCATTTCCTGACAGAGGTTTTCCCCTATGAGCAGGAGGAAATCCGAAAATAAGACGATTTTTGCCAAATTCTATAAAAAACAGGCTTTCCGATACGAAATTCCTTGAATTATGCAGAAAATAATGATAAAATATTTTGGTGAAATTTTAAGGAGGAGGGTTCCTAATGTCAGGACATTCTAAGTTTGCAAATATCAAACATAAAAAAGAAAAAAACGATGCAAAAAAAGGTAAAATCTTTACCATGCTGGGCAGAGAAATTCAGGTTGCGGTAAAGGCCGGCGGTCCCGACCCCGCCGTAAACGGCAAGCTGCGTGATGTTATCGCAAAATGCAAAGCCAACAACATGCCAAACGATACCATCGACAGAAGTATCAAAAAGGCGGCCGGCGGCGGTGAAGACGTAGAATACGAAAACGTAACCTACGAAGGCTATGGCCCCAACGGCGTAGCTGTTATTGTAGAAGTGCTGACAGATAACAGAAACCGTGCAGCAGCCAATGTCAGAAACGCCTTCACAAAGGGCGGCGGCAACATGGGCAACAGCGGCTGTGTATCCTTCATGTTCGATGAAAAGGGTCTGATTGTGATTGATAAGGAAGAAATCGATATGGACGAGGAAGAGCTGATGATGGCTGCTCTGGATGCAGGCGCAGAGGACTTCGCCGCAGAGGAGGACAGCTACGAAATCACAACCGCACCCGATGATTTCTCCGCAGTGCGCGAAACACTGGAGGCAGCAGGCATCCCTATGGCAAGCGCCGAGGTAACCATGATTCCCCAGACCTATACGGAGCTGACAGACGAAGAGGATATCAAGAAGATGAATAAGCTTCTGGAAATGCTCGACGATGACGATGATGTTCAGAATACCTACCATAACTGGGATGAATAATTTATCATTGCGAAATACCGTAAAATCAGTATTTTCCATCACGATATTCTCTTTTATACATCAATTTTTGCATTAAAATACAGCCAGCAATGATGTACAGAACCTCTTTAATTATGACGTGCAATAGCACTATGATTAAGGAGGTTTTTTCATGAAAAATGAGACTGCATTAAACGAGTATCTGTTTGATTTGAAACTGCGGAATTGCTCCCCAAGGACTGTGCGCTCTGCTAAAAATAATATGGCATTGTTCCTTTGTTGGCTAGAAACTGAATATAATTTGACTGCAATCGAGGATGTCAAACGGGTTCATATCAAAGGCTATCTGCACTACAAACAAAGCCTAGGGCTAAAACCCACCTATATCAATAGTATTCTAAAAAATGTAAAAGCGTTTTTCAATTACATGGTAAGAGAAGAATATTTAAGCACTAGCCCCGCTTCTCAAATCAAATTACAGATAGAGGAAAAAGTTTTAATTCAAACCTTTACTGCCGCAGAAACCAAAAGAATGTTAAGCATATATGATACTTCTAACTTCTTGAATTCCAGAAATAGATGTATGATAACCATGCTGTTTGATACAGGTATCCGAAATTATGAACTTTGCAGCATTAAATGTGAAGATATTCGGGAACGAACCATTTTAATTCATGGGAAAGGCAGTAAACAAAGATTAGTTCCTATCTCCCCTCTCCTGCGTAAAGCTATGTTGAAATATGAAATCAAGCGAGAAAATTATATTCGTGAAAGATGGAACTATGAAACAGACTACTATTTCTTAAGCCAAAAAGGAAGAAGACTTACTCCCGAAACGGTTGAAAGAGTTGTGAAGGATTGCGGCATTGCTGCTCATGTTGATGAAAAAATCAGATGTAGCCCACATACCTGTAGACATACCTTTGCACAAATGTGTCTAAAAAACGGTTTAGATGTTTACATCGTATCAAGATTGTTGGGACACGAAAATATTTCTATTACAAAACGTTATCTGCAATCTATAGAAGATAGTGCGATTATTGATATGGCTATTACATCCAGTCCTTTGATGAGATTATAAAACACTCTGGTGTGTAGATGAATCAGCCTAACAGTCAGCAAACAAAAAAGGGGGGAGGAAAGTTTTTAGTCCCCCCTTTTTCATTATTGTTTATTCTGCTTCATTTCTGCTTTATACTTATAATATGTATTTCTTGCAAGACCTGTCAGTTTCATAACATCCAAATCTTTCAAAGTACCGTTAAAATCTCTGGAATGTTCAAAAATAACCTTTTTTGCTTCTATGCTCTTTTTCGTTGTCAGCTTTGTACCCTGTTTCTGCCCTATCTGCTTTCCGCGTAACCTTGCTGTTTCTATCCCTTCCGCAGTTCTCCTGTGCAAATCCTGCACTTCCTTTTCAGATTGTTCAAATGCTATTTTTATTTGTTCCTTTGCAAGTGCCATCAGATATTTGCTTACCCCTTCAAGAATGAAGTCAACATTTGTCCCCGTCCTTTTCAAATCGGCATCGGATAAAGCCTTTTTAAAAGTATCTGTATTGATGTGTGGCTCTTTCAAAAATACTAATGATATACCCTTGCGGTATAATTCATCGTAGGCTTCAAACCCTTCTGCTGCGTTCCTGCTCATTCTGGATACACTATCAAAGATAATCGTATCTCCTGTTGTAACATGAGAATACAGTTTGTTCCATTTTTTTCTATCAATCGTTGTACCTGTGTATTCTTCTTCAATAATAATTGCATCGGGGTATGCTTTTTTAATATTTCTTATCTGCCGCTCTATGCTCTGCTTCTTCGTAGAGATTCTACAATAACCATAAATCTTATTCATAGTGCAACCGCCTTTCATATTAAATTTGACGTTCGTTAGAATTGATACTTAAAATATATACCATTTTTCATGAATTGTCAATAACTTTTAATACTTTTTAAGATAAGGTTAGATTTAATACTACTCTTTATGATTGTGCCGCGCTCATTCAAGATAACAGGATAACAATAAAAATTACTTTTTGAAAAGGGTACCATTTTTGTTGTTTTCCTATATACAAAACAACAAGTTTGGTACCCCTAAAAAACACATCGCATAATGATACTATACCTTTTTCCGCCTTTTGGTTCTCTCCCATTAACAATAGTGTATCCGTTTTCTTCAAGCATACATTCTATTGTTTTCCAACCGCAACGTCTACCATTTTCAACAATATTAAATAGTTTGCAAAGTTCTTCCTTCTGTTCTCTATATAATTTTTTTCCGCAGTATTCGTGTGGTAAACAAATTTCGTTTTCCGCTTCATACGATTTTAGATATAGTGTGCGAATATCACTTCTTATTCTCCCTCTAGCCTGCACTTGTACATCCTTTTCTATATCGTCAACAATCACATAATCGACTTGGGAATGAATGTTAATACCTCTCTCTGAACTCTTGTTTATCACAAGCACGTTTAAATCATCTGGTATCTGCTGTTTCGTCAAAACATAGTTTCGCAATCCTAACTGCTCTTTGGTCATTGGTTCCGCTTCGTTCTTTTTACTCCAGATACCGTTGCAAGTAATTCCTCTACCATTCAAAAAAGTAATAATCTCCTTCATTTTTTTTATTCTTGGCGTATAGATTAAACCTCGCTGCGTTGGGTCTAACTGCGTGAGTATCGTGTTGATGTGGGTATATTTTATCGTTTCGCCTTGCTGATAAGATATTGGTTCGCCATGCAACGGCACAAGATGAAAACAATTAGGATAATGGCTATAATAGTCAAAAATTTTCTGCGGTGTAGCGTCTATAGCTATAATGTAGGTGTGTTCGTTTAAATATCTATCGTGTAGATATTTTAGTGCTTCATCATGCAAATTGACATCATCAACTTCCTGCCGTATCTTAGAAAAATTCACGCAATTCGATAGTTCATCACAGAGAAAAATATCTACCATGTCGAATGCATCTTGATTTTCAGCACAACACTTTCCAAATAAAGCGTAACTCATTGTTTCTGGTTGTTCGTCATGTTCGTATTGTTTCCCTTCTTTGAAGTTGTTTCGTAAACTCTCTCTGTTATTCACTGTGTCAGTTAAGTAAAGCGTCGTGCATCTTCTAAAGTGTTCTTGTAGCTTACGAATAGCAAAGGTTGTCTTGCCGCTGCCACATGGTGCTTCGATAATATTTATTTTTCCTGTCTTTAAATCGTCAATATTTATAACGTCTTGTAAGTATTTTTCCAAAGTATGTTCCTCCGATTTTATCTCTAATTATAGTATTCAGTGACAGCCGCTTGCAAATCTGTGTTATTATTATAAATCCAAACCATTTTTTTGCATCAAATTTATCCATTCTCTGTGCAAACGGCTTGAATCCTTTGCTTTGCAAGAAAATATTTAAGTAAAGTTTACGGCATACATAAGCATTGTTCATTTTTTGTTACCTCCGTTTCGATTTGAAATATAACAATGCCGTATCGCACAAATTGCTTAAATACGGCATTTGTTGACTTGAATCAATTCATATTTATATAGTATGAATTAAGTACTTACCTACAACAAACCCCATGATATAAGGCTTCTTTGCAGATTGTTTGAAACAATGGCGTATCGATACGCTATCGAGAATAAAGCATGAAAACATGATATTTTACATACTTCACGTTCAGCTTAGAGGTTATCACTTTAGGGGTAAACCCTTTAAGCCTTTTAACAATCATTCACACCTTTTAAACCCGTCCCAAATCTTCAACGGTGTTTCTTCTATACTTGCCTCCAATCTCGATAAATTAGAAAAGTATGATAGTGGGTCTGTAAGCAATGCCTTAATCTTTGTTGTCTGTGTCCTTTTTATACTTTCTTCCCTCGTAACCTTATATTCTTCAAGAGGATATATTGTGAATATATAAGGACTATCTTCTGTTTTCCTCAGTTGAATATTCATATCATCATAGACCGCTTCTACCATTTCTTCAAAGGTCATCCAAGGATAAATCTTTTGACACACTTTTCTTGCTGTGTATACCGAATCAAAGTATGTCAATAGTTCGTTTCCCTGTTTTAAGTCAATTTTTCCTGTACGCAACTCTGTATAAACTCTGTCATATACTGCTGCTTCTTTTTCTGTAAAAGGCTCTGCACGCATACCACGTTGCATAATATCAAATAATGGTTCTGTTAGAATATTTCCGAAATTTTTCTTGTCTTGCTGCTCAAATGATGAATCTTTCGCACACGTTATAATACCATTACACCCGACTTGCACCCCTGTCTCTACCATATTTGTATCTTTCAACAATGAAATTCTATTAGGACAAACAACATAATCAATCTTACCGCTTCGCATTATATCGTCATTCTCCAAAACTCTACCTAGTGCATGAATTGTTTCGTTTTCTTCTAAGTTTTCTCTAAGTGCAATACAATGATTGTTCATGCATTGTCTGTACCATTTTACTGTATCCAACGGGTCACAATCTAGTTGATGGTATTTGTCATAGCTTACTGTTATCTGTCCGATTGCTCTTAGATACTTCCTGTCAGCTTCTGCATCTTCTGTAGGCTTATATCTTGCTGCGATATAGTCTGCTAGTCTGTTCCATGCCGCCGCTATCTTTTCGTTCCGTATACTGCCATTTGTCATACACGAAAAGCCATATACCGTTATCTCTCTACGAATGATTCCATCAAAGAGGTATTCAATCATATCTGGTTCTAGAAATGGTTCTCCGCCTGTGAGAATAAAATTATATATACCTGCTATGTTATCTAAACATTCATCTATCACTTGCTTGCTGATTGTCAAATCTTGTGCTTCTCCACGCATACAATGTAGACATTTCATATTACATTTTCGTGTTATCTCAAAACAAAAACTTTTAAATATTACTTTACTTTTCATTCAATCACTCCTATGTTTTTTAATAGCACTGTGGAGGATAACACACCCCCACAATGACTGTTTTTTATTATTCTTCTTCTGGTTCTTTCTTCAATGGTCTTGCAGTAACTTTTTTATCGTCTTGCTGCACAGTATATGCTAAACGTCCATCTTCAATATGTTTCTGCAAAGCCTGTATAAACTTATCACCGAAAAAATACAATGGTAAGCTATCATGTGCAGCAATCTTTTTCTCAAGGCTGCCAATGTGCGACACATCCCTGTGTACCGACTTTGGAAGAATCTGCAAGTTTTCACTTCTGTTTGCCTTGAATGGTTCATCTTCTGCAAATGTGCTTTCGGGTAAAATGTGATGTACCTCTAAAGGTTCGCCTGCAACTTCTGCGTATCCGTCAAACTCGTTTTTGCAGAAATATTTTGCAACCAGTCTATGTAAGCGTGGCTCTCTCTGCTTTCCCTTGTACTGTGTCACATAAGACCAGTCATGTTGCTTTCTCTCTGTGCCACTCTTTGTATAGTTCATTCTAATCTGCTTCAATGGTTCATTCTTGTAATAGACAGAAAACAATCTGCCGTAGTTGCTGATAAACCAGTAAGAAGGTTCTGTTATACCATCACACTGTTTAAAAATTTCATCTTCCTGTGGTATGAAATTATAGGTATGCTGCATCAAATCATCAAATTTTTTCTTGTAAAACTCTTTTGTTCTTTCATTCATGTAAAAATCATCCTTTCTTAAAAATACACATTAAATAAATCCCCATTTTACGGGCTTTGTTGGGGTCACTTTTCCAATGAAATTTTGTTTTTATTGTAAATATGAAAACTGACACCTTCGACCACCCCCAAACTGGGGTAGGTCGAAACAACAACCTACAAACGCCCTTACCATTCTTTAAAAATGGTTACAATATGTTATTCTCTGTTTGATTTGCGTTTTTAGTAAAAATGAAAATAGACACATCTTTAAAAAAGATTTTTTTATTTGTCATTATCCCTTATAAAAAAATAGGGTATATAAGCCTGTAAGCCGTTTTTATTTTCAAGTCGATAAATAAGTCAACCAAAAATATAACGCTTAAATCTGGGGCATATACCCTATTATTTCCCTAGTAATAATGCTGTCTAAGGAACAAAATATTTTTTAAACTGTCATTTCTTCATAAATTCCCTTTAATCTTTCAATAATAGTAGGGTCAGAGAAATTCATATCATATTTATCAATTAGTTTTTTTAACTCAAGTTTTAAACCAGAATGAAAAACTTGCACGAAAATACCGTTTTCATACGGAATTATTTTACAAACTTCCTTAGGGAACATTCCTAACTCTTTCCGAACCTCAACTGGGATAACAAGCCTTCCAAGTTCGTCTATTGCTCTGGTTATACCTGTTGTAGTATCGTTGCTGTGAAAAAATCCATTTGTTTTCATGTTCTGCACTCTCCTTTTCCTTTTATTGCAGTCTTAATCTTTCGCCGCCACATTCAAAAAACTGCGTGTAGCGGAAACACTCTTGATAGCATCCAAAGTCTAATACAATAATATATCTTGACAGAGCCGTTACCGTTCCGCTGCGTTTCTCACGCTGAATATATGTATAGTCTTTCAGCAGAGAATATTTTGATACTGTAACGGCTGCACCAATCTTTAACTCCTGCTTCAATCTGCCTGCGGTCATTTCTGATACTTCTACTGCTTTTTTAATTCCTGCCATACTTCCAACACTCCTTATACATTTAAGATATAATATATAACTTTTTGGTTATGAATTTCAAAAGCATTATATCATAACTATTTGGTTATATCAATACTATAATCGAATTTATTATAACTTTTTAGTTATTTACATGAGTAATAAAAAACACAAGAAAAAATTCTTGTGCATTTCGTGTTCAGTATGAATTATTAAATCTTCGTTCCGTCTTTAAATTGAAAAAATGAAATGTATTCACATCCTAAATATGTTGCCATTTCTTCTAATTCTTCCTTTGTAAATCTGCCTACCCGTAGCCTTTTAGAAAGATTTGGTTGTGAAGTTCCCATTCTGGCTGCTAATTCTGTCAAACTAATTCCTGCCATAGCACAGGCAACCTTAACTTTTTGTTGTAGTGTTATGATAATCACCTCCGCAATCAAAAAATAGCGATTCTATATACGATTATATACGAAATCGTTATGAATATCAATAGGCTATAACAGGGATAATCATTCTTTAATTGTCAAGGTTGGCAACCTCTGATGAATGGAATCCACAGACAAGCTTCTGTCAGATTGTTGTTACCATATAGTTCGTTATACTCATCCTTCAGCCCTTTAACCTTTTCTGTCAGGTCATCAACAATTTCCTGCTGTTCCTCTGTAGTGACATTCAGCTTGTCGAATATCCACATAGCACCTTTGATGGCTACCATGACTAAAAGCATAGCACCCATGTTAATGACAGCACCTTTTACGGCTTCACCGAATTCCTGACTGGCAGTACCTGCTGCACCAACCGTCCTGTTAAAATCTTCTATGCTGCCAGATGTTTGCTGCATGTGCTTGGCAGCCTTAACAGCATTTTCATCAACATGTCCAATTTGTTTTGCCAAATTATCAATGTCGATATTTTTAATTTGTTTACTATCAAAAGCTGTGTTGATAGACTCCATAAAAGTTCGGGTAGCATTACTAGGCGTACTCCCCGTGCCTGTCATAGATTTTATCGCATCCACTATTGGGAGACTTATACCACCGTTTTTATCAAAGTTTACAGCGCATATTTTAAATGGTATAATGTACTAAATATTACTCTTGGAAAATAATAAATAGTAAGGAGTGTTTCCATGCTTAGATGTAAAATTTGCGGATTTGTTATCAATTCAAATGATTACGCTACAGAATGTCCAATATGTCATACAGCAGGGTGGTGCGACTATTATCTCACGGAAATTAAAAAAATCAATGCAGATGAAAAATTTGTAAATGCTATGATGGAACTTCGAGAAAAAGACCCTATTGAATTTCAAATTAAGATGCAACAACTCGGAATCCAACCTTTTGATAATACTGCCAGTCAAAACACGTCCCAATCCAACCAACCCCGTTGTCCCAAATGTGGTTCAACTGCTATTTCCACAGGTGCTAGAGGAGTAAACTATCTATGGGGATTTATTGGTGCAAGTAAAACTGTAAATAGATGTTCTAATTGCGGTTATACTTGGAAACCTAAGAGGTGATGGGGGTAGAAGAAAAAACACCTTGAATTAAGGTATTTTTTTGTTTCAATAAATTATGAGTGAATAATAATCTCGACCAGTTTCTCTTTTACCCTATGTATTTTACTATATAAAAATGCAATAAAAAACAAAAAATATAGCCTTTTCTTGACATTCAGTGATGATTTTTGTACAATTTCAGTGATGATATATGTTCAATGTATTTGCTGTTGCATGTCATAATTGAAGAAAAAATTTAGGTTCTGAAAAAGCTCTGAAACCATTGATTTATCAAGGTTTTCTGGATATCAAGAAGATGAATAAGCTTCTGGAAATGCTCGACGATGACGATGATGTACAGAATACCTACCATAACTGGGATGAATAATTTTTTCTGATAATAATAAAACCTCTTTCCCTTAGCATTTTCATACGCTTTGAGGAAAGAGGTTTTTTATTTCCTTATTTCTTTTTTATTCCTGCCATGCAATGCTGCTGCCGGCACTGCCCTTTTTCACGATAATCTTCTTATCAATGCTTTCCTTCAGTTCGGAAACATGGGAAATAATTCCCACCAGACGATTCCCATAGGAAAGCCTTTGCAGCATCTGCACCGCCTGCTCCCTTGACTGCTCATCCAGAGAGCCGAAGCCCTCATCAATGAACATCGCATCCACACGGACACCGCCTGCGTGCGCCTGAATCACATCGGAAAGCCCCAATGCCAAGGAAAGCGAAGCCTTAAACGCTTCCCCACCCGAAAGTGAACGCACCGAGCGGCTTTTGCCCGTATAATGGTCAAGCACCTCCAGCTCCAAGCCCGCCTGCGAGCGTTTATTCATCGCCTTCTCTGCGTGCAGCAAAAGATATCTGCCCTCTGTCATATCCTGCAAACGCAGATTTGCCGCCTGCAAAATCCTTCGGAAATAAACCCCCTGCACAAATTGCTCAAAGGCGATTTTCTCCTTACCGGGCAATTCCCCGTTGGCAGTGCGAGAAAGCTCCCGAATCGGGAGATACGCCGCAGCAGCGTGCATCCTCTCCTGCCATTCCTTCCTTGCATTTTGCAGGAGATTTGCCAGAACCGCAGCCTGTTTTCTTGTTTCATCTGCCATCTGCCTTTTCGCCGCGTGTTCCGTCAAAAGCGTTTTTCGCTCCTCCTCCAAAGCGGAAACATCCTTCCGCTCCTTTTTCGCACAGCTCTCCGCAAGCATTTCTGCCAGCTGCTTCTGCTTTTCCAAATCTGCGAAAAACTGCCTGTTTTCTTCCTCCGCACGCTCCAATGCCGTGCGCTCTGTGAGATATGCTTCATATTCTGTCTGATTTGCAAAGCTCTTTTCCCGTAAAACGGCAAAAAATTCTGTTTCCGCCTCCTGCTCCGTCTTTGCGGCGGCTTGACTCTCCTGCTCTGCCTGCTTCCGCAGGGCAAGGAAACGCTCCTTTTTCTCTCGTGTCTGCTGCAAAGTCTCCTGCAGGTCGGATTCCTTTTTCTCCGCAAGGGAAATTTCCTTCTGCAAAGCAGCGCATTTCTCTGTCAGCACTGCGGCAGTCAGATTTCCAAGCTGCGCCTGCAACAGACCATATTCGCCCTGCTTCTGCCGCAAAGCGGTGTTCGTTTCCTCCGCCCTTTTCTGCAATGCTGCCAAGGCGGCTTGGCTCTTCGCAATGCGTTCCTGCAAGCCTTCCTTTTCGGGGCGCAGGGCTTCTGCTTCGTCTATCTTCCTTTGCTTCTCTGCCAGAAGTGCCGTTTCCTGCTTGAATGCGGCTTCTGCCGTTTCCTTTTCCGCATGAAGCCCCTCCGCAGCTGTCCCCAGCCTTTCACAGCCTATGCGGAACGCTTCCTGCGCCAAGCGCAGCTTTTCCCCTGCAACCTTCGCTTGTTCAGATTCTCTTCGCAGAGCCGCGCCTGCCGTTTCCTCCTGCGCCTTTTTCTCCTGCCATTCCGCCTGCGAAATGGCATTTTCCGTCAGCGCCGCCTTATGGGGATGGTGCGTTGCGCCGCAGACAGGGCAAGCCATCCCCTCCGTAAGGTTCTCCGCCAGAAAGCCTGCCTGTTCGCGCAGATAAAGCGTTTCCGCCTGCGTTGCCTCTGCCTTCGCCGCCTGCCATGCCCCCTCCGCCGCGAGGTATTTCTTCTGCATGCCCTGCAAATCCCTTTCCTTTTTGGCGATATCCGCTTTCTGTTGCAGAAGTGCTTCGATGCCTTCGATGAATTCTCTTTTTCTGGCAATCGTCTGCTCCTGTGCTTTCTTCTCCAACAGCAGCTTTTCCTGCATAAAAAGCATCACCTGCCATTCCTGCTGCGCCTTTTCCTGCGCCGTGAGCATTTCCTGCAACGCCTGTATCTCGGCTTCCGCCGCGCTCTTCTTCGCAGAAAGCCGCTCTGTCTCCTGCTTTGTTTTTTCCCTCTGCCAAACCCGTTCTTCGTCTGCCTTCAATCTGCGCAAAAGGCTTCGTTTTTCCTCAAGCTGTGGCTTTTCTGCATCCAGAAGCAGCTTTTCCGCCTGTAAACGGGCAAGTATTTCCTCCGCCTGCTTCTCCTTTTCCGCGTTTTCGATGGCACCTCTCTGCCAGTTTACTCGCGTTTTTTCCGCCGTTTTCCAAGCCTGCTCCAAGGGGAAAACAAAATCAAGCGCATCTCGCTGCTTTCTCAGCCTTGCCGTTTCTGCCTGTTTTTCGGGCAGAAGTGCCGCCTGCGTTTCCAAAAGCCGCCGTGCTGCCGCCGCCTTCGCAAAAAGCTGCTCCGTTTCCGCGCCTTCGCTGATGGCATGCTCCAGCTCGCTAAGACGTTTTTGCTGTGTTGTCAGGGCTTCGTCTGTTTCCTGTAGGCTCTGCTCCATTTCCTGCAAGCGTTTTTCCTGCACGGAAAGCAGCTCCTCCCCGTCGAAAAGCGCTTCCTTTTCCAAGGCTTCCCCCGTCATTTCGCTGAAATGTCTCACCAACTGCTTTTCGCTGTCCTCCAAGGCAATGCGTTTTTCTCGCTCCGCATCCTTCAGCCGTTTCTGAAAGGCGGCATAGAGGTCGGTATGGAACACCCTGCGGAAAATATTGCCGCGCTCTGTGCTGTCCGCATAAAGCAGCTTCAGAAATTCCCCCTGCGCAATCATGGAAATCTGCTTGAACTGCTTTGCATCCACGCCCAAAATCGTTTCAATCTCGTTTTTCACAGGCGTAAATCCGGTCGCAAGTGTTGCCCGCTCCGCGCCCGATTCCTGATACAACGCCGCATCCGCACTCTCCGCCGTCATGCCCTCGCCGCGCAGCTTGGGTCGCTGATACGCCGGGTTGCGCACCACGCGGTACTGTCTGCCCTGATGGGAAAACGTCAGCGACACAAAGCTTTTGGTCTGCGGCTTCGCAAAGTCGCTCCGCATACTGTCCACACCACGGTTCGAGCCGCTCGCCTCACCGAACAGCGCAAAGCAGATGGCATCAAAGAGCGTAGTTTTCCCTGCGCCTGTGTCGCCGCTGATGAGAAAAAGCCCCTGCTTTCCTAACCGTTCAAAGGAAATCTCCGTTTGCTCCGCAAAGGGGCCAATGGCGGAAATCGTCAATTCTAATGGTTTCATGCCTTCTCCTCCGTTCCCTTCCAGATGCACTCCAATAGCTTTTTCTGCGTTTCATCCAGTTCCTTTTCGTTCTGCCTTTCAAAAAAGCGCGCAAACAATTCCTCCGGGCGGGCAGTCTCTGTATCCAAAAGCACCTCATCGGAAAACGAAGCTGCCTGCTGTTCAAATTCCAGCGTCATTAAATTCGGGTAAATGCGCCGCAGCTGTCCCACAGGGTCAAGCAGGGCTTCGCTGTTCGTCAGGATGCAGCGGATATAATCCTCCGAGCCGCCCGTTTCCCTTCCTGCCGCAAGGATTTCCTCCAACGGGCCCTTGATTTCCCGAAACTGCCGCTTTGTTTCCAGTGGGATAAAATCCAGAGAAACCACACCTTTTTCCTTGAGTTCAACAACCGTAATGCCCTTTTTCCTGCGGATTTCCGAAAAGGAATACGGCATGGGAGAGCCGGCATAGCGCACCGTTTCCCTTCCCAGTCTCTGCGGATTGTGCAGATGCCCCAGTGCAACATAATCAAAATCAAAAAACAGCCCTGCATCAATTTCATCCACACCGCCCAAAGAAAGCGTTTCGGAATCACTGCGCTCCGCCGCCCCTCTCCACGTCACAAACTGATGCACCAGAATCACGTTTCGCTTAGAAAAATCAATCTCTTCTCGTTCCAACAAAAGCTTTGCCGCCGCCGCATAGGAAGAAGCCTCCTCCTCGCGCAGCAGGGCGTTCACATGCGCCGGCTTGAAAAACGGCAGCAGCCAGATTTCCACCGTACCATATTCATCCATTTCCGTAACATGCGCCAGTCCCTCGCCGATGCTGCCGCTGATATGGATGCTTTCCCTGCCGAAAATTTCCTTGCCAAATTCCAGACGCTGTGCGGAATCATGGTTGCCTGCAATCAGATAGGTATGCAGTCCTCGTTTGGATACTTCCGTCAGAAAATCATCTAACAGCTTCACCGCCTCTGTCGGCGGCACAGGCTTATCGTAAATATCACCGCTAATGAGCAGTGCCTGCGGCTGTTCCTCGTCTATGCTCCGCAGAATCTCCAAAAGCAGCTCCCTCTGCTCCTCCAGCATGGAAAATTCATATATCCGCTTGCCTAAATGCAAATCACTGATATGAAATAGCTTCATAGTTCCTCCCGCATCCTTCCTAATAAAAAACGGTATCACAGAAGACCCCTTTCGGAATCAGAGCCATGTCATACCGTGTTTCCTTTATTTAAAATGCCTTTGCGACCTCTGCCGCCTTCTCCTTTGCCTGCTCCATCAGCTCCGCAACAGGCCATGCGCCGATATCCAGTCCCTCCGCGGCAACGCAGTCGAATTTTGCAATGCCGAAGAACGCCGCCATCTGCTCCAAGTAGCGCGCGCCCTGCTCCATGGGGGAATCCGTATAAATACCGCCCCTTGCCGTCAGGAAAACCATGTGGTCTGCCTTACAAAGCCCATGCAGCCCCGTTTCATCCGAATGGAAGGTAATGCCATCCACGCAGAGGTTTTCGATATACACCTTCAAAAGCGCAGGAAAGCTTAAATCCCAGAAGGGCGCGGCAATCACGATTTTATCCGCCGCCGCGAACCGGTGCGCATAGCGGAAACGAGGATGGTCGAATTTTCCCTCCGCCAGAAGGGCTTCTCTCTGCAAAAAGAACCCCTCGGAAAAATAAGATAAATTCTCATCCATCAGGCACAGCCGCTCGATTTCATACGCACCCGTTTCCTCTAATTTTTGGATAAAATACTCCGCCAGCTCCTTGGAGCGGGAAGCCTCTCTGCGGATGCAGCAATCCACAAACAATACCTTTTTCATGCTTCTTCCCCCTTTTGCACAGAAATTCTTTTTCGGTATATTTTTTCCAGTATAGCATACTTTCTGCGTTTCTTCAAAGGGGCTGTCCCTCCTAAAGTCTCGACAAATATTTCTCACAACCCTTTGCGGAACAGACCTTCTTTCTTATCTTACTTTATCCGCCTTCCGAAAGCAACAAACGCTCCGTAGAGTGATTTTCTCCATCAAAAAAGCCCTCCAAATCTCATTGGAGAGCTTCGTCTTTCTTATGGATTTACGCACGGGGATGCGTTTTTGCGTATACATTTTTCAGCTTCTGATTCGTCAGCTTCGTATAAATCTGCGTGGTGGAAATATCGGAATGACCCAGCATTTCCTGCACAGAGCGCAAGTCCGCACCGTTTTCGATTAAGTGCGCCGCAAAGGAATGCCGCAGAATATGCGGTGTGATATCCTCCTCGATGCCCGCTCGCCTTGCATAGGATTTGATAATCTTCCAGAAGCCCTGTCTGGTCATGGGTCTGCCGTTGCAGTTGACAAACAGCGCCTCCTCCTCCGGAACGGAAATCATGTGCTCCCGCACCCGTTCCATATATTTATGCAGAGATGCCTTCGCCTGTGCGCCGATGGGAATGATACGGCTTTTTGCTTCGCTGCCGCAATGGATATATTCCAAGGGCAGATTCAAATCCGAAACCTTCAGAGAAATCAGCTCAGTCACGCGGATGCCGGTCGCATAAAGCAGCTCCAGCATGGCTTTATCGCGCACCTCCTTATCCTCCTCCCCTCTCGGCTGCTCCAAAAGCAGCTCCACCTTTTCCAGAGAAAGAATCTCAGGGGCTTTTTTCTCCACCTTCGGCAGCTCTATATCCGCCGCAGGGTTTTCCGTCACCATGCCCTTCTTCTGCAAAAACTGGTAAAAAGAACGAATGGACGCAATATTTCTGGAAACCGTTGCCCCTGCCTTTTTCTGCTTTTGCAGCTCATAGACATACGCCATCACATTCGTGCGATTCACCTTTGCGGCATCCGAAACTCCCGCCTCCTGCATAAAGCGGCAGAACCCCTTTAAATCTCTGCTGTAGGAGAGAACAGTATTTTCCGGTGATTTTTTTTCATTCCGTAAATATGCGGTAAAATCAGCAATACATTGTTCCATTTCAACAATCCCCTTCGTCTTTAGTTCCTTAAATTATACTTATTTTTCCATGGCTTGTCGATATGATTTGCTGAAAAATGTTAATTTTGTGAACTTTTTGTGAACAATTTGCAAAATTTCACATGAATTTTTTACAAAACAACGTTTATTTTTTTCGATAAGAAGCCCTCACAGCAGTAAAAGCATCCGTTCCACCCCAGAAGCCGCCGCAAGCAGCAGCACAGATCCCCCAAAGAGAATACAATATTCCAGCTGCTTTCGCCTTTTTTCTCGCTTCAGCGTCCGCTTGCCGCCCTCCTCCTGCCAGGAAAGCAGATAATACACACAGGCGGACATCATCAGGATATAGCAGGGAATCAGCAGAAGATTCTGCGGCAGAAACGCAGTCGCGGAAAGAAGCACCCCCTTCATGCCATACGCCGCCATCATCATGGCAGAGGTGAAGCCGACACAGACGCTCCGAAACAGGAACGCCGCCCCCGCAAAGAAAAGCCCCAGCTGCATCCATCCCCCTAACCAGATGATGATATCATATTTCAGATATTTCCAGAAAATTGCCGCAAAGCCGATTTCGTCTCCATCTGCCAGCGCCTGCTGCAAAAATGCAGAAAGCTGCCCCTGCTGCCCCTGCGGCAGAAGATTCGCCAGAAGCGCGCCGCCTGCCGTCCCCAATAAAAAAGAAAGGCAGACAATGCCTATAATTCGTTGCAGCTGTTTGTCTGTCCTTCGTTTCTGCCTTTTCATTGCCATCCCCCCTGATACAAGGTATGGCTCGTCTGTTTTAATTATGCGTTTTTTCTTGCCTGCCATGCAAAAAGCGCCGCAATGGTCTTTCCGTCCTTGATTTCGCCCTTATGAATCATTGCAATGGCTTCCTCCAAAGTATATTTTTCAATCTCCACAAATTCATCCGCATCCAGCTTCTGTGTGCCTGCGGTCAGCTCTGTGGCAAAGAAAAGCTGAATTTTTTCCGTACAGAAGCCGACAGAGGGATACAGCTCGCAGAGAAATTCCGCTCTGCCTGCCCTTTTGCCCGTTTCCTCCTCCAGCTCGCGCAGCACGGCTGCTTCGCCGCTTTCGCCCTCCTCTATCACGCCGGCAGGGATTTCCAGCAGCATTTCCCGAAACGGGTGCCGATACTGGCGGACAAACAGAAGCCTCCCATCCGTATCCACCGCAAGCACGCCTGCGGCGTTTTTCTTACGGATTACGGTTTCGCGATAGGCCTCACTGCCATCCGGCATCCGCAGCTTATCGACCGTAATCGTCACAATCTTCCCTTCATAGGTTTTCCTGCTTTCCAAAACCTCATAGCTCATTGGCTCGCTTCCTTTCTCCTGAAAAAGGCGGCACTCCCTTTATCGTTCAGATATAAGATGCACCGCCTGCGTTTTCTTATTTCAATTCCTTTACCATTTCTTCGATTCTGTCCATGCCTTTTTTAATCAGCTCCATGCTCGTTGCATAGGAAAGGCGGATATAATCGGGCATGCCGAAATCGGCACAGGGCACAACCGCCACATACTTCTTTTCCAGAAGAATGGATGCGAAATCCGCCGCCGATTCGATTTTCTGCCCCTCGTATGCCTTGCCGTACAGTCCGGAAACATCCACAAACAGATAGAAGGCACCTTCGGGCTTGAGTGCGGAAATGCCTGGGATGGCTTCCTCTCTTTCATAAATGTAATCTCTGCGTTTTTTAAATTCCACGCACATTTCTGCCACACAATCCTGCGGACCATTCAGCGCAACCACCGTTGCCGCCTGTGCGATGGCGTTGGGGTTAGAAGCCATGTGGGACTGCAGGGATGCCATCAGCTTTGCAATCGGCAAGGGTGCCGCCGCATAGCCGATTCTCCAACCTGTCATAGCGTAGCTTTTGGAAACACCGTTGATGACAATGGTTCTGTCATAAATATCCTGCCCAAGGGATGCAATGCTGATGTGCTGCTTATCATCCTCGTAAATCAGCTTTTCATAAATTTCATCGGAAACCACCAGAATATCATGGCTGACTGCAAATTCCGCCACCATTTCCAGATCTGCTCTGCTCATCACCTGCCCTGTGGGGTTGGAGGGTGTTGTCAGCACAACTGCCTTTGTTTTTGCAGAATAGGCATTTTCCAGCTCCTCCTTGGTCATCATGAAGCCGTTTTCCTTTTTCGTATGAATAATCACAGGCACACCGCCGGCAATACGCACCATTTCCGCATAGCTTAACCAGAAGGGCGCAGGAATAATCACCTCGTCCCCCTCATGCAGGATTGCCATGAAGGTATTCATCAGGGAATGCTTTGCGCCGTTGCTGATTACCACCTGTGCCGGTTCGTATTCCAGACCATTATCCCGTTTCAGCTTATCGCAAACCGCCTGTCTCAGCTCCGGTGTCCCTGCCGCAGGGGTATAGCGTGTCTGCCCGTTCTGAATGGCATCAATGCCTGCCTGCGCGATGTGTGCAGGGGTATCAAAATCGGGTTCACCTGCGCCGAAGGAAACCACATCCACCCCCGCTGCCTTCATTTCAGCCGCACGGGAGGAAATTGCCATTGTTGTAGAAGGTTTGATGCTCATTGCTTTTTTCGATAATTCCATTTTCTTCACCTCATTATTTTCTTTTGTACTCATGCCTGCCGTCTGCCAAGGAAGATACGCACCCCGAAGATGCCCATTGCCGCAAGGCAGACAACCATGAATTTGAGATACATCATCGGTCTCACCTCATCGCTGAACTGAATCCCGATGTCATTGCCAAAGCGAACCGTTGCCTGATAGGCAATCGCGCCATCGTTTACGGAATAGGTGATGCTGTCACCCGTTATGGTGTCGTTCCTCTCCGCATAAACAATATTTTCCGCAGGCTCCTCTCCCTGCACGCCGGTATAAAATTCCAGCTCCTTATATTTATCAAAAAACATGCTGCGTCCATAGGTTGCACATGCCCGCTTGCCGTCTGCCGTCTGCATGGCAAAGGTAATGCTGTTGCCATAGGTTTCGGAAATTACCTCACCCTCGCCGCTGACACTGCGCGCGGCTGCCTCCTTGCGGAATACGCCCTCCAGCTCATCCGGCTGATAGGGATGCCGCCCGATGCCATTGAACAGCAGAAAGCCCGCCAATGCAACAACCACCATCGTCAAAACGCCTTTCAGCACTGCTTTTTTCGTATCCATCCCAACCGCCCCTTTTCTGTTTTTCTCAAAAATACTCTTTCTAGTTTCTTATTTTATAATGATATGGCAAGAATTACAATGAAAATTTGTGAATTTCGACCGAAAAAAAGAACGAATTGTCATACAACAAGCTTCGTTCTTTTTCCCTTCCTATTTATTTTCAGCTGATTTTTTTCGATTTTCCTTTTTCCTTAATACGAAAATATTCCGACAGGGCGGCAATGAACTGCCCATTTGTGGGCTTTTCGGTCGGAAGATAGCCTGCAATCTCGAAATAAATCTGTGGCCCGTTCTTTTTCCATACGCTTTCGATTGCGTGGCGAATGGCTCTTTCCACCTTGCTTGCAGTTGTCTTATACTGCTTTGCAATATCGGGATACAGCCCCTTCGTAATGCCGACCAGCACATCCTGATTTTCCACTGCCATCATCACCGCTTTGCGAATAAAGTGATACCCCTTTATGCTGGCAGAGATTCCCATGCGACTGAGCAGAATGGAAATTTCGCTTTCCAGCTCCTCGAAAGGATTTTCCCTCCGCTCCGTTGCTTTCGGTTTCGCTGCTTCCTTTGTTGGCGTTTCCTGCTTCAGCATCTGATGGATGCGCTCCAGCAGAAGCTCCCCCTGAATCGGCTTCGCCATATAATACTCCGCACCAAGGCTGATTGCCTGCCGCACCAGCTTATCGCTGTCAATCGCGGAAATAAAAATGCAGATACACGGAAGTCCCCTCTTTTTGATGTTTTCCAGAACCCATAAGCCATCCCGCTCCCCTAGCAGAATGTCTGTCAGAAGCACAGCAGGCTTTTTCTGTATCACCAAATCCAGCAGGGCTACCCCGTTATCCGCCATGCCTACTACTGTCATATCCCCCCTTCTTTCCAGACAGCGCTTCAAGCGTTGCAGATAAAATCCGTCTCGATCCGCCAGTACCACTTTTGTTTTTTCTTGTTCTTTCATAAAATACACCCCAATTCTTACTTTGCTGCTCCTTCTCCAAAAGAGAAGGAGGAAGATGCCCCTCTTCCGTTTTTCATTATAAGATAATTTATCTGATTTTGCTACAGATTCCGAACGAAATACACAATTTTCAAACTGAAAAAGGCACAAAATAAATTGTTTTGACAAAAAAACAATCTTATCTTTATTTACTATCTGCTTTTTTCTACAAAAGAACAATATTTTTCCTCTTATTTTTGTGCTTTATTTCGGTTGTTTTCCACAAAAAAACCTCATACCGCAGAACAGACTCCACGGATATGAGGTTTAAAAATCGAATTATGTAATTTTTTGTCTGAATTGATTGCAGAAAATCAGAATTTCTTTCTTGTCAGAAAATCGGGAATCTTGATTTCGGATTCATAATCATAATCCAAATCTGCGAATCTTCTTGCGGCAGGACGTGCGTCCTCCTGTGCAGGCTCTTCGGAAGTCTCCTCTGTTTCCGCAGCATGTTCCTCTTCTCTTTCTGCTCTTTCTGCTCTTTCGCCTCTTGCAGCAATGGTTTCCGCAAAGGAACGTCTGGCAGGTGCTTCTGTGTGCGCTTCATCCTCCAGACCTGTTGCGATAACCGTAACCACAACCTCGTCATTCAGCTCTTCATTCAGTGTAGTACCGAAGATGATTTCTGCTTCGGGGTCAATAGCTTCTCTAATCAGCTCTGCAGCTTCCTCTGTTTCCATCAGACCAAGGTTCATGTCACCGCTGAAGTTAATCAGGATATGCTTTGCACCCTCGATGGTTGTTTCCAAGAGAGGGCTCTGGATTGCCATTTTCGCAGCAACCTCAGCCTTATTTTCACCGCTTGCGCGACCGATGCCCATGTGTGCAATGCCTCTGTTTGCCATGATGGTTCTGACATCGGCAAAGTCCAGATTGATAACGCCGGGCTTGGAAATCAAATCGGCAATGCCCTGTACACCCTGCAGCAGAATTTCATCTGCCTTGCGGAAGGCCTCTGTCAGGGTTGTTTTCTTATCAATAATGGAAAGCAGTCTCTGGTTGGGGATGATAACCAGCGTATCTACGTTCTTTTTCAGCTCTGCAATGCCCTTTTCCGCATTGCCCATTCTTTTCTTGCCTTCAAAATTGAAGGGCTTTGTCACAACGCCGACCGTCAGAATGCCCAGCTCCTTGGAAATGGATGCGATGCGGGGAGCCGCACCTGTGCCTGTGCCGCCGCCCATGCCTGCGGTAATGAATACCATATCGGAACCACGCAGTGCCTGCGCGATATCATCCTGTGTTTCATCCACGGAGCGCTGACCGATTTCAGGGTTGCCGCCTGCGCCCAGACCCTTTGTCAGCTTTTCGCCAATCTGGATTTTCGTTGCGGATTTGGATTTGGACAGAGCCTGTCCGTCTGTATTGATGGAAATGAATTCCACCCCATCCAAGCCGTCTTCAATCATTCTATCTACTGCGTTGTTGCCGCCGCCGCCAACACCGATTACTTTAATCTGCGCCATATTACTCATAGGGATATCTAATTCGAGCATGCTATAATCTCCTCCTAGGTTGTTCTGAAAATTTATCAACTTATATTATACACGAAAGAAAAGCCGATTGCCATAGCAAAAACAAGTTTTCCTACGAATTTTTGCTTTTTTTTAAACGCCTTTTTCCATTTTTGTCAGTTATATTCTATCATAGTATCTTTTCTCTTTTTATTCAAGCAGAAAATCACAAATTCAGCAAAAAATATTTCAGTGCCGTTTTCTTTTTTCTCCGTCCCATCAGGTCAGGTATTGGAAGGTAACATTCGCCTTGGGGTTGTCCAATCCGCTGAGGTCTAAAATCCCTCTGTCCTCCTTGGGAATCGTTTTTACAATCTGCTGCATATACTGAATTTTCATATCGCCGTTCGTCATATTCCCCAGATGAATCTGCACCTGGTTCACATAGGCATAAATATCCTTCGGCTTGGAAACATCAATTTCCACCACCTCATCCAGAAGCTCATATTTTTCCATCAGCTGCGAAATTTCCAGAATCACCGCAAGCGCATCCGTATTCTGCACGGGAAGGATTTCCCCCTCCGTAAAGCTGTCAAATTTCAGCCCCTTGACCAGCGGTAGTGCATCCCTGCAGCTACCCGCCACCTCAAGCACACGCCCTTCCTCATCTATGTAGAGGTACGACCCCATATAGGGCACATACCCTCTCGCCTTTCTTTCCTTTATCGTGATTTTCATGGTATGGGGCAGCTTGGCGGAAAGCTTTGCAGAGGCGATATACGGGCTTTTCTCAAGCGTTTTTTCCGCTCTGCCTTTGCTGAACAGAAGCAGATTATCCCCCTTGGAAAGACCGATTTTTTCGCAAAGCTCGGATGTCGTAAACTGGCTTGCGCCCTCCACCTCTATTTTTTTCACCGAAAACAACGGCGAAAACAGCACGCATGCAGCCACAACCACCACAAGCACCAGCGCAATCACGATTTTCTGGTCAAGCCCCTTTTTCTGCGGCTTTTTCTGATAGTAGCCGATTTCCTCCATCAGGTCAATATCAAGCATTTCCTGTGATTTTTTCTGTCGTTTGTTCTTCCGATGAAACATATCGTATCCTTTCTGTTCTATCAGCCCTGCTCTGTCAGACGAATCTCGCCGCCCAAAAGCGAAAGCGCAGTCTCTATTTTTTCATAGCCACGCTCCACAAATTCCGCGCCATGCACAAGGCTTTCGCCCTCCGCCGCAAGTGCCGCGCACAAAAGCGCCGCCCCACAGCGCAAATCTCTGGCAAAAACCTCCGCACCAAAGAGCCGCTCCACGCCGAAAACCGAAGCCCTTCTCCCCGCAATGCGGATATCGGCTCCCATGCGGCAAAGCCCCTCTGCCTGCGAAAAACGGGCCTCAAACACTGTTTCACTAATCATACAATGTCCTTTCGCCAATGTCAATAAAGCCATCAGCAAAGGCTGCATATCCGTCGGGAAGGCAGGAAACGGCCCCGTTATAATCGAAAAATCCGACAGCAGCCGCCTTGGCGGACGCATCCACAGGAGACCTCCCTCCTCCCAGAAAAGCCGACAGCCCGTCATCCGCAGGGCTTCCGAAACCGCGCCAAGCTGCTCCCGCTCCAGTCCCTTCAAGCATAGCTCTCCCCCTGTCATGGCGGCGGCACAGAGAAACGTACCGCCCTCGATACGGTCGGCAGGAATCGTGAAAACCGCCCCATGCAGCCGCTTCACCCCCTCAATCAGAAGGCTGCCCGTTCCCTCGCCGTAAATTTCCGCCCCCATGGCACGCAGAAACCGCACCAGAGCTACAATCTCCGGCTCTCTCGCGGCGTTATGCAGCACCGTTACCCCCTCCGCGCACACCGCCAGAAGCAGAATGTTTTCCGTTGCGCCTACGCTCGGAAACGGCAAATCAATCCGACACCCCTGTAGCCGTTCCGCCCTGCAATCAAGAATCTCGTTTTCCTCCGCAATGGAAACGCCCATCCTGCGAAAGGCGGCAAGGTGCAAATCTATCGGGCGTTTGCCAATCGCACAGCCACCGGGATACGCAATCCTGCCCGCACCGCTTCTGCCAAGCATTGCCCCCAGAAAAAGGATGGAGGAACGCATTTTTCGCACGGCTTCGCCGCAAAGCGCGGCTGCTTGCATATCGCGGCTGTCTATCACCGCCGTCCGCCCCGTCAGCGTAACAGAGCAGCCAAGCTCCCGCAGAATTTCCAGTGTCTGCGATACATCCCGAATCTGCGGCAGATTTTCCAGAACCACCTCATCCGCCGCAAGCACGCACGCCGCCAGAATGGGCAAAGCGGCATTCTTGCTCCCCCGCACCGCAAATTCTCCCTCTATCCGCTTCCCGCCCCGCACCAGATATGTCCCCATGGCGTTCCCTCCAAAAATTCCTTTACCTTCATGCTATCGGCAGAGAGCCTATTCGGTGCGTGTTTTATATTTACAAAAAAGAGAAAAACAGCTAAAATCAAGAGGAAACGATACTTTTGGACAAAAAGGAGTGCTTCAGATGGAATTAAAAAGAAATATCCTTGATATAAAGGGCATAAGGGTGGGACAGGCGGAAAATCCGACTGCGAAAACAGGTGTAAGCGTTGTGCTTGCGGAGACCGGCGCGATTTGTGGCGTGGATGTGCGCGGCGCAGGCCCCGGCACGAGAGAAACCGACCTTTTAAACCCCATCAATACCGTGGAGAAGGTGCATGCCGTTGTGCTTTCGGGCGGCTCTGCCTTTGGTCTGGAGGCAGCAAGCGGTGTTATGAACTGGCTCGAAAAAAGGGGCATCGGCTTTGATGTCGGCGTAACAAGTGTGCCCATCGTCCCCTCTGCGGTGCTGTTTGATTTGGAATACGGGGATGCCTTCGTTCGCCCCGATAAGGAAATGGGCATGCAGGCATGCGAAAACGCCTCCGATTCTGTCCTTCTGGAAGGTGATTACGGCGCTGGCTGCGGCGCAACGGTCGGCAAGCTGCGCGGCATGGCGCATTGCACAAACAGCGGCATCGGCTCATGGAGCGAGGAAACGCCAAACGGGATTCGCGTGGCGGCGCTGATTGCGGTCAATGCCATCGGGGATGTTTACGAAAACGGCAGCATCATCGCAGGCACAAGGGCAGATGACGGCAGCTTTACCTCTACGGAGGAGGGCTTTTTGCAGATGGCATCCAATTTTTCCATCAGCGGCAAAAACACCACCATCGGCGTAATCGCAACCAATGTGAAGCTGACAAAGGCACAGGCAACAAAGGTGGCAGGCATGGCGCACGACGGACTGGCACGCTGCATCCGCCCGATTCATACCTCCCTTGACGGGGATACGATTTTCTGCCTTTCCACAGGCGAGCTGGAATTCCCCGAAAACCCTGTTGACCCTGTCGGCATTTTAGCCGCGAAGGTAGCGGAGCAGGCAATTATCCGCGCGGTGAAGGCAGCAAAATAATTTTTCGGAAAATATCGATTTTCTGTTTTCCGATTCCCTTCGCTATGGTACAATAAAATATCATAGTAAATATCATACAGAACAGTTACATGGTTATCAGCATTAGGAGGTACTTATGAAACAGGACATGATTTTGATTCTGGATCTGGGCAGTGAGGAAAATCCCAAGATTGCCCGCGAGATTCGTGCATTAGGAGTTTATACGGAAATTCATCCCCACGATATTACCGCAGAGGAGCTGGCAAAGCTGCCCGGCGTAAAGGGGATTATCTTAAACGGCGGCGTGAACCGCGTGGTGGATGGCGTGGAAATTGATGCATCCGAGGCGGTTTACAACGCAGGCCTTCCTATTTTAAAGGCAGACCATAAAGGCGGCGCGGCTTTCCCTGCGGATGATGCAGAAAGAGAAACAGTTCTGAAGCATTTCGTATTCGATACCTGCAAGGCAGAAGCCAACTGGAACATGGAAAACTTCATTGCCGACCAGATTGAACTCATCAAGCGTCAGGTTGGCGATAAAAAGGTTCTGCTGGCGCTCTCCGGCGGCGTGGATTCCTCTGTTGTTGCGGCGCTTTTGATTCGTGCCATCGGCAAGCAGCTGACCTGCGTGCATGTAAACCACGGTCTGCTGCGCAAGGGCGAGCCCGAACAGGTGGTTCAGGTGTTCCGCGATGAAATGGATGCAAACCTGATTTATGTAGATGCCGTTGACCGCTTCCTGGATAAGCTGGCAGGCGTTGCCGACCCCGAACAGAAGCGTAAAATCATCGGCGCGGAATTTATTCGCGTATTCGAGGAGGAAGCAAGAAAGCTGGAAGGCATCGAATTCCTCGGTCAGGGAACGATTTACCCCGATATCATCGAATCCGGCACAAAAACCGTAAAGGTAATCAAATCTCACCATAACGTCGGCGGTCTGCCTGAGGATCTGGATTTTGCACTGGTAGAGCCTCTGAAAATGCTGTTTAAGGACGAGGTGCGTGCCTGCGGCAAGGCTCTGGGTCTGCCCGACAGCATGGTTTACAGACAGCCCTTCCCCGGTCCCGGTCTGGGCGTGCGCTGTCTGGGTGCCATCACAAGAGACAGATTGGAGGCTGTGCGCGAATCCGATGCCATCCTGCGTGAGGAGTTCGCAAAGAACGGTCTGGAGGGCAAGGTTTGGCAGTATTTCACCGCTATCCCCGATTTGAAATCCGTTGGCGTGAAGGATAATAAGCGCGTGGATGAATGGTGCGCCATCATCCGTGCCGTAAATACAATCGATGCTATGACCGCAACCGTAGAAAATGTACCCTTTGAGCTGCTGCAGCATATCACCGACCGTATCACACATGAGGTTAAGGGCATAAATCGCGTGCTGTTCGATTTGACACCCAAGCCCACCGGTACGATTGAATGGGAATAATCTGAACAATTTCCGGAAACCCATTGAAACTTAAAAAGGCCTTGCTCATCTGCTTGGATGAGCAAAGTCTTTTTTTATGTCCTTATTTTTCTCCTGCCCTTTTCCAATACTCAAGCTGAGGCAGCAGCTGCCGCAGATAGGCGCGCACCTCCTCCTCTGTGTAGGTATCCTTCGGCATATTTTTCACGCACACCTCAATCAAGTCCTCCATATCGCTGTACAGATGCACCCCATCGGCGTAGCACCATTTGCAGTAATCCTCATTCAGAAAGCCGTCCTTTTCCCTGCTGATGCTGTCATCCGCAAGCGGCATGCCGCAGCATTGGCAAATCAGCTCTCTCGGCGAACCGAGCAATGTGTTGATGGACACATCGAACAGCTTGGATAGTCGCTTTAATGTCTCGGTATTCGGAATCGTATCTCCCCTTTCCCAACGGGATACCGCCTGTCTGGTCACAAACATCCTTTCCGCCAGCTCATCCTGCGAAAGCCCTGCCTTTGTGCGCAGCTGCAATAAAATATCCTTTGTTTCCATGCTTTTTGTTTCCATATCCTTCACCACCTTTTCTCCAGTATACTCGAACCGCCGCCTTGGCGCAAGCAACGCGCAGTTGCCGCGGAGGGATTGCCCTACACCACGCCCTCCTCTCTCGTTCTGTAGTTCCGCCCTTCGCCCCATCCGATTTTCAGCTTATATTTGCCGCACCGCTGATAAATTCTGCTGCCCATGGCTTCGTCAAGCTCCATGATTTCATTCAGCCCTCTTTCCCCCGAAAAAATCGTCCGCAGGGTGCGATTATTATACCGTGCGTTGATGATTTCAAACGCAAGATTGATGTCCCCATCGGTCGGCAGTGCGCCGTTTCTGGTTTTCAGAAAATCGTCGATATACAGCACCTCCGCCGTTTTCCATTTGTTGATTTCGCGCGCATAGTTTTCATCATCCGTCTTGAGGGCTTTCAGCTTGGTGGCTTCTTCCGTCCAGATCATGTAGCGCACGCCCTTGCCCTGCAGCATGAGTCGATTCGCAATGGCGGTGCAGATATGCGTTTTCCCTGCCCCGACCTGTCCGCCGATATAAAACCAACCCTCCCTTTCCTCGCAGAAGCACTCCGCCGCCGCAAGGATGGATTTCTGCCAGCTTGTTTTCGCCTCGTAGGTCTCGAAGCGATACCGCTCCGCCATGTCCTGCAAGCCGCTTCGTTTCAGCCGCCACTTGCCCCTGCGCTTCTCCATGCACTCGCACTCCATGGTGTATTCATACCCATCCTTCATCAAAAACACAAACCCCTTGTTGCGGCAAATCGGGCAGTCATACCCCGTCAGGTCGCCCCTTCTGCTGTTGTATAACGCCATCCGCTCCTCACAGGACGGTGCCGTCGTATTTTTCGCTGCCTGCATCAGCGCCTTCACATCTACCATACCCCTTCACTCCTTTTCCGCTCTCCTGACGGCAATATCCACTCACATTCTCCGTCTGCTTCGCTTCCTTTCTCTCCCAGTTTCGCACCACTGCCTTCCAGTCCTTCATCTCGGACTTGCCAAGCCGCCAGCCGTTGGCGGTGTAATAATCCATAAACCGCTCCGGACTGATACGATAGCCCTTGCTTTCGCAGTACGCCCGTACCTCCTCCACAGAAGGGGGATGAAAGGGGTGTGGTTGTCCGTCCTGCGAAGCATTCTCATTCCCCTCTCCATTACCCTTCTCATTCACATTACCATTACCATTCACATTTACATTACCATTACCATTTACATTAGGTTTTGCATCCCGTAACCTATGGTTTTCCGTCTCAGAACCATCGGTTTTCCTATCGGATACCGCCTGCTCCCCCTCGGAGGGGCTTGCTTTTGGTCTGCCGCCCTTTGCGCCGTTTGCTCGTCGTTGGTTATTCGCATCTATCTGCGGCTTCGCCATCTTCAAAACCACCTCCGCCAGTGTGCCGCCTGTCTGCTCCGCTCCATTCAGCCCATATTCGCACAGAAAACGCATACATTCCGCAAATTCCGCATCCCCTAAGCCCTTGATGGAATCGTAAAAGCTGCGGTAGAAGATAAAGCTTTCTCTCTCCATTTTTTCTCCCCCCTTTCGTTGCTTCTCTTTCTGTATACCATTTCTGTAGTCTCACATAGTCTCGATGTGAAGAAAAGCGCAAAAAAGGCAATAAAAAAATCCCCCTTCTTCTGTAAAAAGAAAGAGGATTGGATTTAGTTTTCCCGCGTCAGCAGGCAGACGTTTTCGATATGGCTCGATTGGCCCTGATTGATAACAACATAATCGGGATATTTCGGAATAGTCCGTTTGTCTACGGAAACATATCAACTCGTATCTGTAGTAGAAATATGGCTGTTTCTGTTGCTATCAATATCACAGCCTAGACCTCAGCTGTTTATGGGAACAGGTCTGAAATTCCCTTTATATTTCCTATTATAATGCCAAAGTCAATAGTTGCAGACTTCCCATTGTCTCGACCCTGCCTGTTCGCAGTACAAGGGATAGGTCAACGACTATTTTCCAGTCAATCTGGAATCACAATTCCCATGCACTCGACCTTAATAGTCAAGAATTCACACGATAAATACACCAGTACTGTTTGCCTAGTCTAACAAGACGCTATCTTTGATACAAAGGGAAAATTCTTCTCCGGTGTGAAAACACCGAAAAAGGCTTGATTTCTGGGCTTTTACGACCGTTTGCCGTCTGTAGAAGCCCAGTTTTTTTATTCTATTGTCCTCATTTTACTCGAAGCAGACGGTGCCGGAAGTCGTCCCGACAGGTCCAGAATAGGTGAAGTTAAAAGTTATGCCAAAATTTAAATTGTTAGTTAGTCTTGATTTCTAAAGCAGTCGATACAAAAACCTGAATTCATTAACTCATGTGGGACCTTTCTGCCACAGGTCGGGCAAATATCACCTTTCTCATTAGTAACCATACAGTCTCCACACAAAGGGTTATCGTCATAATCGGTATACTCTGCTGTATATCCCATAACCTTTCCGCATTCGCTACAATAAACCAAATCAGGCTCTTCATGGTATTCCGTTTCCAATTCGTCCCAATTTTGCAAAGTATCTTCGTCCAAATCAAGAGTACGGAATTTTCTATCATCAACGATAGTGCTCTCTAAAATAACGTATTCATCGTCTATTTTATCAACAGTACAGTCAATAATAATATTTGTTTCAATCCGATGTGTCTCACGCCATGTAACATAATTTTCAATTAAATATCGTTGCTCTTCCTTATCAAAGTAGGATGTATCCTCATCTCTATGAGTGATTTCCGCAACAACCCACAGAACAACATCTATGTGCGCCAAACATCTACCGTCAACAAATTCAACATAGGCAAATTCAGCCTCAATTGAATCTATTTGTTTTTCATCACATTTCCACTCACCATAATAACCTCTATCTATATCGAAATCCGAAAAATATTCGTGCATGCAATCATAGAAATCATCGTTCTCTACTGCACTAATAATACATGCCTCAATATTTTTATATTCTTCTTTTTGCTGATTGCACATTTTTATAAGATCGCCAAGATACTGTATCGTGACGAAGTTATCGTCTCCCTCAAAGGCCTTTCTAAAACCGGAGTCATCTGAAACGATGACTATCTGATCATGCACCTTTTTCTGGTATTGCTTTACAGCATTAATCATAATCGCATCTTTAAATTCATGTGGTTTTTTCGTTTCAAACGGTGCTTCTAAAGCAAAGTACGACTGCATCAAACGCTCCGCATCTAACGGATTAAGGTCAATTTTAGTGACTCCGTCCAATGAAAGGAAATCAGCAAAAGCATCTTTAATAGAAGCCACAACATGAGCTTCGTCAATTTTGTTCAACGCAAAATCTTCTGTACACATCAGTGCAGAAAGTTCCTTGCGAAGTACCCTGTTATATTTCGTCACAGCAGTTCTGATATCATCATTGATATGCTGTTCAACTTCACCTTGTGTCGCTGAAGAGTAAATTATGCTCACATCTCCGTTGGCTATCAAGGAACGTAATGTGGCAAACTTTTCACTTGAAAATTTATATCCAGCACCTATATATACATTTGTATCCAAATAGGCTATCATTTCTCCTCGTCACCTCTATCATCCACTTCCCATGATTCTATATTGGTTTAGTCCATACTGCCGCTGCCTCGATTACCACCGAACTCACAGCCATGTACATGGTCGTGTCCGTAATACCAGCGGCCATATCGATATCCGTAATGTGGAGGACAATGGGCACAGTCACCGTTGCATCTCCCATTATGATGGGACCCATTTACATGCTTATCATAAAGTGACGCCATTCCAAGCCCTGCCAGAATTGCGGTGAATAATCCCGGTCCCTTCTGCTTCGGCATCTGTATCTGTATTTCAGACGGAAGCGTATACGGTACCTTTTCTTCTTTTGCGATGTACTTGATGATTTTGTCTTCAACTAAGCCGTAGAAATAATCGAAATCATCTTCAGTGTATTTTGTTGAGTTGGCTCTCATCAAATCACGATGAAGCGAGCTATCAACACAACATACCAATTCTCTGATTTCAGCTACCGGAAACTCTACTCCACCTTTAAGCGCAAGTTTCGTAAAAGCTGTAGCACACTCTTTATCTAAAAAACACTGAATAACTTCTGAGACCTCTTCAGCAGAGCCAAAATCGGTAATATCGCCAGCTCTGCGAACTTGCGTTTTTTCATCCCACTCATCGTAATATTGGTAGAAATCTTCCCACTGGCTGAATCGAATATTAGATTCATCTATTACGTTTTCTATCTCATCTTCCGGAAGAGACTTTGCTAAATATTCCAATGCTTCTGCAATGAACGGGGAAGCATTATGTTTGACAAGCTCCGGTACATAGTCCTGCTCAACGGCATAAGAGATTTCTATGATTTCATCAGGAGTAAAACGCACTCCAGCGGCCACAGCCTGTTTTATAAACGCAGCAACTTCATCCGGCTTGACAAACTCATTGGAAACCTTGAACGCCTCGTCGGATGGGCCAAAGGTCTTTAGCTTTTTCACACGCTCACTGAAAACTTCTGTTGTCCATGATGGGTAGGCTTCGTAAAAGTCCTTCCAATCAGTGTATTCAATACCTCTGGCTCCTTCAAGTCGGTGCAGCAAATCGTCGGATACATAGCCTGCCACATATTCCAGTTCATCTCTTGTATAGGGAACGGAATTGCTCATGACAAGTGCAGGAATAAATTCCTCCGTCACATTGTCGATCATATTCACGATTTCGTCACCAGTGAATTTAACACCAGCTTTTATCGCTTTCTTTAAAAAGCGAGTTGCAATCTTTGGATCAGCATACTCTGTTGCAACATCAAAAACCTCAGAGGAAGGACCAAAGTCTGTCAGGCCGGACATCCTGCTGATCTGAGTGCTTTCAGACCAATCATAAAATTTATCGTAGAACTCCTCCCACGTATATTGTGCCAAAACAAACTGCCTCCTCTCTTAGAGATTTTCAATCCACTGCATCGTCTCCGAAGACTGTGGAACATTGACAGTAATATGAAGCTCAACTGCTATTATAAATAAATACGGTTTTTGTGCGTTTATCTGCTCAAAATTACATCACGCATTAGATTTCTTTTCTTTTGCTTGTGTTTTCTTCGCAGGAGCAGGGAGCGTAAAGTCGAGAATATATTCAAAAGTCGTGCCCATAGTGATATAACTGCTCGGCCAACCAAATATACCGATTTTATTAACCAAGTTGCGACGATCCCATATAATCGTATTTCTAAATTCATATCCTGCTGCACGCATTGCATTAATAATGTTTATGTGCAAAGGCACTCGCTTCCCATCAATCCATGCATCCGTTATATTTATGAGAATATGTGCCTTTTCTTGAAAAACGGGCATCATCTCACGGAAAATCTCGGATATTTCTCTCTCAAATGCATCCGCATCCAGCGTTCCTAAATCACGAGGATCTTGACTATATTGCTCAATCTTGCCAAACTGCTCATTTTCACGCAAGTCACCACGACGACTTTTATTTTTACGTTCTCTGTTCAATATATTGGCATATGGAGGTGATGTAAAAGCCAGCTTAACCGTGCCCGGCGCAATACGGTTCACAATATTTCTTGCATCATCACAAACTGCAATTTGCTTACAATGGCAGTTATCAGGTACTTCTGCAACACGTGAATTTGAGAGATCAACATATTCTTGCTTCAAATCAAATCCTACTGCATTTCGATCCAAATCTTGTGCGGCGAGAAGAGTTGTTCCAGACCCAACAAAAGGGTCCAACACAAGTTCTCCTTTGTGAGTAAACTGTTCAATGACTCTTTTAGCCATAGCAATAGGAAATACGGCAGGATGGACTGACTTGTCCCTTATGTCTCTCGGCTCATATGTAAACTGCCATACACCTATTTGATTTTTCATCCAATCTTTGGCTTCGATGCAAGAAAGAAAGCCCTTCTTGCAATCACAAAGCCTTGCGTTATCTATATTTATGAAATCGGTAGTTGACATTATTCAGATACCCTGCTTTCCTTAAACCTACTTTGTGCAAAATCAAAAAATTCTTGATTGATCTCAAATCCTATACAATTTCTTCCAAGTCGGTCACTTACAATCCAAGTTGTGCCCGTCCCCAAAAATGGATCAAACACTATGCCATCTTTCGGACTTCCGCACAGCACAATCTGTTCAACAAGTTGCTCTGGAAATGTAGCTGTATGATTACCGGTTAAAGGTTGAGTGTTAATAGCCCAAACGTCACCCGGATTTTTCATGCGACCATTAGCGCCAAGAACTTTGATAGCATCTAAGTCAAAGAAATACTTCTTGTTTAGAACAAAATGGAATACATGTTCATACGTATTGTTCAAGCGATCAGTTACGCTGGCTGGAATCCTGTTTGGCTTTTGCCAAATAATATCATCACGCAACAACCAACCTCGTTCTTGCATTTCAATTGCAAATCGAGAAGGAATGAGAAGAAGTTGCTTATTCTGATAAAGTTTCCCGTTTTGTTTGATTTTCGGCTGAAGAGGTTTCGTTGTAAAATACTTTTCTTTACGGTCCTTTTGAGCCTGTGTAACATTTCCATCGTTATCTAAATATTTGCTCCAAGCACCTGCACCAGATCCGAAGTAAGTATCGCCAACATTAATGAAAACGTTAGCTGTTGGTTTCAAATACGGACGCAGTTCATCAAAAAAATCGGCAAGCCTTGACACGTAGGCTTCTGGGGTTTCTTCGGAACCTATCTCTCCATCTCCGTTGTAGACGCGTTTAGCCCAATATGGTGGTGATGTTACCAACAGATCAATTGAAGCAGGCTCGATCTGCTTTATTAACTCAAGCGTATCGCCACAAGCGATTGTGTGTTTCATTTCGCATCCTCCTTTAAAGATTCTGCAATGCGTAATATTAGCTCATTTTTCTCCTGATCTAAATAGATTGAAAATTTTGTCGTTCCTTTTTCTACTGGAAGATTATTCAGAATAGATTTCGGTAAGCGGATACGCATATCTTGCTGCAGAGCGTATGTATCAAGATAAATTAGTTCTTTAGCCATGTCAGTCTCCTTTTGTCCTGATTTTAGGACTATTATAGCACTAAATCAGTCTAAAATCAACCCACGCAAACAGGATTGATTGTGAACTTTCCTGCCAATGAACTACTTAAACGATAATATGCTGCTGATATAAATCATTTTTTGCAGCTGGTCTAATTCGGAATTTCGTTCCGTGATTGTGTCCTGTGCGAGCATCGAAATCGACATAAATTGCTCCCGATTCAACAAGAGCCAAGAACCTCTCTAATGTAGGGTCAACGTAAGCTTCAATCTCATTATACTTGAAACACTCATAACCGGAGATATGCTTCGTTTCAGCTTTTACATACATTAGATTGTTGAGCTTTGTGCTCAGTTTTTGAGAAATATCTCCAAATGTCCAATAGGGATTTGGATCAATATCTCCTTTTCCAACGCCTTCACTTATGAAACTACGCCACTCAGCATGACGATCATCAATCATTCGATAGTCAAAGGAAACATAAATACATTCCGCATTCCAGTCAATATTAACCTTGAATCCACGGTCGCTACACGATGTGGCATTTATGGTTTGACGGAAACTTCTTTCGTTTATCGGATAAAGAGTTCCTGCATCTTGATGCGGCCACCCATAAAGCGGAAGCAGGATCTTTGGAACTATCCGTGCATTTCGAGGTTTTGGCTCGCAATGAAATAGTGTTAATAGTGAGCCTGTTTCAGCCCTTTGGCTTTTAAGTTCCCAATCGCCAAAATCAGGTAACTGAAGATTATTTTCAGCTACATCAAGAAGGTCTTCCAGAGTATTCCCTACACCACCAGCGTTGCCGGGGCGTTGATTCCGGATCCATCCCATTTCTTTTATTTCCTGTAACCTAATTCTAAGCAAATCTAAATCGCGTTCTCTCATTTTATAACCTCCTACATAATTTTCTCGACGTTTTCAAACAAGCTGGTTAGCTTTCTTAAAGGTATTCTTATGTGTGGTCCTCGATCATGAGGAGCCCTTTTCCTGAAGTCTGACGCTGGCTGGTCAATACACAGGTCCATTACAACAGCACCAGATTCGATTGCATCGTAGATGTTTTTTGGCGAACTTAGAATATACGCTTCTACAAAATGGAATTCTTCGTTTTTGGAATTAGCAGTTCCTCTGGTTTCAGCCAATGCAAGCAAAACTTGTTTGATTTTCCCGTTTCCACTTGTCAAATCCCATGTTGCCAAATACTCATCTCTGTAATACAAATCAATACTTGCATCTCCATTTCCTCGTAGAATAAATCCAAGGCTATTAACTTTATTTCCATATATGGTGGTAAAAAGTTTTCGTTTCAACGAACCATCTCTTTGAGAAGGCTTTTCATAGCTAAACCTATCAAATATTTGATTCGGCGTTAATCCTGCTGTTGATGTTTGGTGAAACAGAGTCAATGTACTTGCCTTATTTTTCTTTTTTCTCATTCCTTTGAGCTCGTATGTGCCCAAATCTGCAAGATGAAGATTATTCTCAGCGACACCAAATTCTCGTTCTAATATCTGGCCAACAATCCCATCATCTTTTCTAAACATACCTTCTGGTACAGAAATAAAACCTTTATCTCTAAGTTCCTCCATCTTTTTGATGACTTCATCCTTAGTCCACTCCATAAAATCATTCCTCCTATAAAAGAGATATAGCCTGCTGTTCTTCCGACAGGTTTATTATTCGTCAAACAACTCCGGCATATTGTTGTGCACCGTCCTTGTCTCTTCTCTGACAGATATCCGCTCACATTGAAGCAAAGAAAGCGACACTTTCACACCTTCGTCAGTTCTAACAATGTATATGTCCTCGTGCTTCTGTATGTAAGTCGCTGTTTCTGGTGAAAAGCCATTTTTCTGAAGTAGGATACACACCTTATTTGTGGTCCCATATTCCACATATTCATACCAATCATTTGTCAAGAAATCACGATGGTGATATTTCTTAAGCTCCGTCGAAAAGCGCATAAAGTAATTCGATAACCGGAACAAAATGATATCATTTACATTATTAAGCGTATCCTCGATCACCTTGTTTCTGTGTTCTTCTCCATCATCGAATAGCTTTGATTCTCCATTGACATAAATATTCTTCCCTTGCTTATACGATATGGCCTGATCAATCATGTACTTGATACCATTACCGGTAAGCCACTGAGTCAGAAGCGTAGCATAGAATCTGAGATTCGAGTGCTTTCCTTCCTTATTCACTCGTCCCAGTGTGCTGCTCTCGTAGGTTTCCCAGTCGAATGCATCACATAGTCCCTCAAGAAACTCCAATGTTGGCTGAAATCCCACATAGCCGTATATATTCACTTTCGGATAATCCAGCCCACCCTCAATAGCCGACACAACTTTATCAATCTGATCTACGGAAACATTAATGTCGTCATCCGGTTCATTTTTCCTGCCAGTAAACATCTCCTTTATCAATACAGGATCGTTTTCTGTCATGTTTTCCTCGAATTCCCTGCGGACCCTGCCACGGCGATCAAGCATAATCTCTCTTAGAAGGATATTAGCCGCTTTGCGCATTAACGAAAATTGCTCGATAGTCTGACCGTTCAATTTCTCAAGTTTCGTCTTGCCTTGGCGCAGGCACTCAAGAACATATTCCTTTTCTTTATCACTTATCGAAACAATCGAAAGCGTCTGTGGCTCGACATCCTTCCTCAATAGCGTTACATAATTTTCCGGCTTGGTCTTGTTGTCATCTTCCAGACAAACCAGAAAGACATTTCCATAAAGTGTGTACTGAATCCTTCCAACTCGTCCAATCAAGTTACGAAACTCGACCGCAGACATCGGATACGATCCGTTTTTGTGATCGGTAATGAACAAATTATCTGCAGGAAGATTTACGCCTTCCAGCAGGGTACTTGTACAAAAAATGGTATGAATACCGCCATCGCGTTTGCGAAAGAGTTCCTCTATACGCAATCGGATACTTGTCGGAAGATAACCGACATGATAAGCGACTCCTTTTTCAACTGTACCCGCAAGATAATAGTCCTCATGCACCTGTTCCCGTATTTCATCCGCAAGGGCAATCAAATCAGGATCATCCAGCGGCTGGAGCTTCTCAGCATATTCTCGTGCAAATTTTACGACCTTTGCCTTTGCATTGCAGTATATCAGATTTTTCTTTCCTTCACCCAATTCGGAAAGACTAACTATTAAAAGTCAAGTCTAAAATGAAAGGTTTTTGAATGAATTG
>OKRR01000275.1_pt1 | contig 60163 bp, 70 predicted proteins | sample 1601211 | NCBI WGS metagenome assembly OKRR01 (sample SAMEA3541525, study PRJEB24748) | human gut metagenome | biome: human gut; feature: human-associated habitat; material: faeces | place: China | collected 2012
GTAGCACCGGAGACGTAGCCGGGGTCCCTTTCTTTTTGGTATCTTTTTCTTTCGGGACAAGCCGAAAGAAAAAGTACACACGCGTTACTTAAACCTCAACGTATCCACCTCCTCCCTCTTCTTCTCCCTATATCCTCCGAATTTATACGTAAACGACACCCCGATTTCCCTGAAACAAGCATAATCATTCGTCACGTTCTGTGTACCAAAGCGGATACGTGGTTTTATCTGTCCCGTCTCAAAAATATCATTGCAATAAAGATTCAGAATAGCCTTTCCTTTGGCAAAGCCATACCGCAAAGCAGCATTTACATACCCTGAAGACGGTAAATCATAAATTCCCTGAGTCGCCTTACTACGAGCCATTCCTGTCAGTGTCAGTTTCAGATCAGGCTTCTTAGAGAGAGTGAAAGTATTTGTCAGTACGGCAATACCATAACAAATATTCCGGTTAAAAGGAATATCCCAGAAATCATCATCCTTCTCATGATGCCACACACCAATCAAAGTTAAACGAGAGTTTAACCATTGCTTTATATCAAATGGTATAGAAGCTTGTACTCCTGCTTGTTGCTGGTAATTAAAATTCAAATGCTTATAGATTTCCACCAGACGTTCGGAAGATTGATAAAGAGTCTGGGTAGAGTAATCTTTCGTATGGGCAAACCATGCGCTAAAGATGTATTTACTCTTCAAAATATGTGTCAACTGAAGTTGATATTCCTGAGCCGGTTTCAGGAACGGGTTCCCATGTATTTCAGAATACCCACCGCCCAGATAAGAGATAGCGTCCTGCACCGCCCAATAATCAGGATAGTCCTTATCGCTGCTCAAAGCCAATTGCCAGACATAGCCGGGGGCAGGCATATAACTCAGGTTAATGGTAGGATACCAATCCCACTGATTCCATACCGGTGTCTTGTAATGTTCCACGGCAAGCGAAGCGTCCAGGGAAAGTTTATCACCGAAACTTTTATTGAAACCCGCATAGAAGTTCAGAGTTTGTTCGCGACGGCGGGATTGCATATTATCGGGAATACCGGTACTCACACCTGCCTTTGTTCCCGCATCCTTCTCCGTATCATAATAATATTGATAACTGTGGTCGATACTGGTCGTATAAACGGCACCATAATTCAATCCCCATCCACGACCCAGATTATGCTCTTGGGCAAGGAAAAATTTCCAGCGATTGATGCGCTGACAGTCTTCGGTATAAAAGGCAAGCTCTTCATCTTGCATGCTGCTATGCAATAACTGATCGGACGGAGAACGGTAATAAGTCAGTTCAGCACCGGCTTTCAATCCGAAAGGTGTACGGTAATCCAGACGCCCGTTGTGCAGCCAATCGGTACTGTTGCTACGGGTATTGGACTGCTGCGTACCGTAAATATCCATCAGACTATGATGAGTCGAATAACTTCCATTATAAACAAAGCTCAACTGATGGTCCTTGGCAATATTATAATCCGTTCCTACCCGGAAACTATGAGTATGTGAACGGCTTCGGCCCATCTCATCGGTTGTGATGTGATGAACCGAACCGTCCGCCAGAGAGTGCATAGCTTCTTTATCGGTTAAAGAATATCCCCGTCCGTGGTTGTGTGAGTAAAGAAAATCTGCTGAGAATTTATTTCCGTTATAAATCAGGCTGGCACGTTCATTGAAGCCCTCGTAATGTTTCTGATTATATTTGCCATAAAGCTCTCCCTGCCAGGAAGACGGGCCTCCGGTGCTTTGTTTCAGTGTGATATTGATAAGTGCACCCCGCACCTGATAGCGTGCCGGAGCATTGTACATCACTTCCGCCTTCTCAATGCGACTGGACGGGATGCTTTTCAATAAAGAATAAAGCTGTTCGGTACTCATGGTAGTAACTTTGCCATCCAATATTACAGTTACCCCCTGCCCTGCCAACATCAACCCGCCATTCATCTCGGTTACGCCCGGCAATTCCTTCACAGCGTCATAAGCATTATCTACGGGTAGATTACCGATAAGACGCGGAAGATCATACACCAGTTTGCCTTGCTCCGCTTTCACGATGGGACGTTGTCCGGTAATCATTACTTCAGGAAGAGATTGGTAAAGACTGTCCAGCTGCTTGTCTTGTGTTATAATACTGTCCGCACTGAGCGTCCGTTCGCTCTCTACATCTGTACTCTTCGTTATTTCCTGAGCGGAAACTCCTGCACTCAATGCACATAGCATCAGGGAAAGATAGTAATAAGACTTCATGTTCATTTGTTTTAGATACGACATAAATGTGTTCAGACTTAGAGATGATTGGGTGTCAACCTTGGTTGACAGGTCGATTAAGCTTGGTTGACAGATCCGTTAACCTTAGTTGACAGGCCGGTTGACCAAGGTTGACACCCAATTATGCAAGGGACTGCACAAGATTTTCCCTATACCTTTTGCACAAGATGCCTTGTGCAAAACCGAATCACCCCTTAAGCTCTTGCACTGCAAAGTACGGTGAAATCTTCCGGACTTTGTGTTATCCGGAACTTACGTAGTCTTATCTAGTGTTATCTGAAGTGTTATTTAGTCTTACCGTCCATACATGTACCGGTTATCTTTCCTATCTTTGTCCATATAAATACAAGAGCTACATGAAACTGCCATTCAAACCTATTGCCATATTAGTCATAATCTCTCTGCTGGGTATCTTTATTTACCAGGCATACTGGATCACGGGGCTATACAAAACGATGAAACACGAGCTGGAACAAAGCATCGTAGAAGCCATGCGCATGAGCGATTATAATGAGATGATGCTTCGTGTAAAGGCAATGCAAAAAGAAAATAAAGCCCACGGTTCCGTAGAGGTTTCAGCAGGGTACAATTCCGATTCCGGAAAATCATTTGTCCGCAGCAGTACAACTGTTAACCAAACAGATAGTGCCGGAAGTCTTTCACTTTTAAAAGAAGGTATCCCTATGAAGTATGACAGCGTCTCAGTGAGTTACCCGAATGACTCGACAAGAGATATCCTTTTCACACGGGGACAGGAAGGCACAAATATTTCAGTCTGGGCAGAAAGAGATTCAGTAAAAGAGGTCTTGGAAGATACAGTGATTAATGAGGATGAACCTCAAGCTTCTTTAAGAGCCGAAGGTGGAATAGACATGATGTTGCGCGATCAAAGCAGTATGGTGGAACTTGCCACTTTCATCCAGCGTGGAATGCACTCGGGACTGGATATTTTTATAGAACCTGATATAGCCGTTTATGATAGTCTGCTGAATGCCTATCTACAAGAACGGGGGCTTAAACTTCCCTACCGATTGGAGCGTCTTCATTCCGGTGCCGATCCGGACTCAACGCTGGTTTACACTGATACGCTCGCCATTGTCGGAACTCCCGGATACATGCCCAGTGAAAAAGCAAAACAATATAATTATGCTTTCGACATTCACTCCAATCAAAGTTACCGCCTCACAATAGAACCTATTTATAAGATTGTATTGCGACAGATGAGCGGTATTCTTACCACCTCATTCGTTATTCTTATTATATTAGGTTTCTCCTTCTGGTTTCTTATCCGCACCATTTTGCGGCAGAAAACACTGGAAGAGATGAAGAGCGACTTTACCAACAACATCACCCACGAGTTGAAAACACCTATTGCCGTGGCGTATGCCGCCAACGATGCTTTGCTTAATTTTAATCTGGCAGAAGACAAGCAACAACGGGACAAGTATCTGGGTATCTGCCAAGAACAGTTACAGCGATTAAGCGGACTGGTGGAACAAATTCTCTCTATGAGTATGGAACGCCGTAAAACCTTCCGTCTGCATCCGGAGACGCTCAGTTTGCACGATCTGTTCCCGACACTCATCGAACAGCATAAACTGAAAGCGGGCAAGCCTGTAGAAATCAATCTCGACATTGCACCGGAAGACCTGACAATCATTGCCGACCGTACGCACTTCAGTAACATTCTGAGTAACCTGATAGATAATGCCATCAAATACTCTCCGGATAAAGCCGACATAATGATCTGTTGCCGGAAAAAGGAAACGGAACAAGTGGAAATCTCAGTTACAGACCACGGTATTGGTATCCCTACGGATAAACAGCCTCACATTTTCGATAAATTCTACCGGGTTCCGACAGGAAATATCCACAATACCAAAGGCTACGGACTGGGGCTTTTCTATGTAAAGACAATGGTAGAAAAGCACGGTGGCATGGTAACCGTACGAAGTGAAGCGGGAAAAGGAAGTACTTTTACAATAAGAATCTGAATAACATTGCTTATTATGAAAATGAATCAAGATATGGACAAAATCAAGGTACTGCTGGTTGAGGATGAACAAACCCTCGCCATGATTATCAAAGATACGCTGGAAGGCCAGAACTTCATCATCCATACTGCTGCCGATGGTGAGGAAGGTCTGCGTATGTTCTTCGACTTACGCCCTGATGTACTGGTAGCCGATGTTATGATGCCTCGTATGGATGGTTTTGAAATGGTACGCCACATCCGTCAAACCGACAAACGAACTCCGGTACTTTTTCTCACTGCTCGTTCTTCCATCAATGATGTGGTAGAAGGCTTTGAACTCGGGGCCAACGACTATCTGAAAAAGCCTTTCGGCATGCAGGAACTTATCGTACGCATTAAAGCGCTGGTGGGCAAAGCGTTTACATTCAGAGAGGAACCAAAGAAGGAAGAGACCTGTTTCGAGATAGGCGATTACCATTTCAACTCTGTCACACAGATATTGTCCCATACCGGAATAGAGCAGGAACTCTCCCACCGCGAGGCCGAAATTCTGAAACGCCTGTGCGAAAACCGTAATCAGGTAGTGAATACCCAGAATATCCTGCTTGATCTTTGGGGGGACGACAGCTTCTTCAATTCGCGCAGCCTGCACGTGTTCATCACTAAATTACGACATAAACTTTCCAAGGACGAACGTATCCGCATTGTCAATGTCCGAGGTATCGGATACAAACTTATCATCAACTGAAACTTCCGTTAACACATAACGACTTATGAAAAAACTATTCATCATTCTGTTCCTTCTCACTGTTTCCTTTCGCGTTGCTGCACAAAACGAGCAAACAAAGGACAGCACATTATTGAATCGTTTTCCCACGGAAATGGGAAAAGAGCCGTTGTCTCCTCCACCCGGAACAACTGCCGCTCCTAATCGGGATATGTCGGTAAAGACTTCTCTCAGCACGGATAGCACGGACTTACACATCACTCTTCCGACTTATTATCCCAACTTTCCGTGGATGGATATCAGAATGGGAAAGATGGTCAGCAGTTACGATCCTTTCGTGATGGATTACGAGCATTACGGTGCTTTTCAACTTTCACCCAATAGTATATTGAGCACATTCAGCACCTACAATACCTACCCTACAATGGGAACAATTATCCAATCAGGCGCCGATTTTATATATCGCCCTAATGAACGCTGGGAATTGACAGGGGGTATGTATACCGCCAAATACACCATCCCTTCGCGCATGCATGGTTCTCAATTCGACATTGGCTTGGATGCTTCTGCCGCCTATCGCATCAACAATTTCCTTCGTATCCGCTTTTTCGGGCAATATTCAGGCTTTGGCAAACAAAACTCTCTGAACGGATATATGAATCCGATGTATCCACAAAGCCACTACGGTGTAGTCATGGAAGTGAAAATCAACGATTATCTGGAAATACAGGGAGGTGTGGAACGAGCGTACAATGCTTCGAAAATGAAGTGGGAAACAGTACCGATACTTGCTCCGGTGATTCATCTCAATAGAAAAAAGAAATAGAAAACGGGCTGCATTTCCACACGAGATACAGCCCGTTCATTTACCGGTTAGAGAGGAACAAATAGATTGCTTATAAAACCAATTCAATTATTTACGCTCCAAAGATAGCAACAATACTCAAATATCAGCATATAATATACAAGTTTTATTTTAATAAATGCTATATATTTCCATAATTCATACTTATTTCTTATATTCGCCATTAAATAAAGACCATTAAGTGATGAAATATATAGGACTAATCATACTTTTCTGTCTCCTTTCTTTCAGGGTAAATGCCCAGAATGAAGTACCCGCTGACAGTGTTCGCAGTATGAATATGCCGGCAACAAAGAATTTTGATGGATTCCTTTTGGATATGAACCTAATGAAAATGGCAGCTCCCCAAATGCCCAAAATGACTTTAGACATTCCCGATGCCAGCAAAGATTATAGTTTTCTGTTTCGCTTGGACCCGAATGTGACCTACTCACAAGGCTACTCACACTTATTCAGTTTAGGTAGCTCCACCATATACAGTATGAACCCTTTCGGACTGACAGGTTTCGGATCATCTCCCCAAAACCTGCAAATGGGAAGTTTCCGGCTGAAGAATGGAATGCGCATCAATACTTATGGAGAGTATGACAAGGACGGACGGAAAGTCCCTAATCCTTCTGCCCTGCCGTGGGAACGGAATAACTTCAAAGGCGCTTTCGAACTGAAGTCGGCAAACGGATCATTCGGAATTAGAATCGAAGTACAACAAGGAAGGAATGGACCTTACTAAAAAAGACTACAGTCAAGGGATTATATACTGAAATAATATGAATATGAAGAAAAAAGTATTGGTAATAGGTGCCAATGGCTTCACAGGACGCCGGATCTTGAATGATTTGTCACGCAATGACGAGTACATAGTAACAGGTTGTTCTCTGCATGACGACATTGCTCCCGATTCCGGGAATTATCGTTTCATCAGTGCAGACATCTGCCAGATGGGGGAACAAAGCGCATTGTTCCGGGAAGTACGCCCGAATATAGTGATCAACACGTCCGCATTATCCGTTCCTGATTATTGCGAAGCACACCGTGAGGAGGCAGACAGTATCAATGTCAATGCTGTGGGACAATTGGCATTCCGATGCGAAGCATCCGCTGCACGCTTTATACATCTATCTACTGACTTTGTATTTAATGGAGATACAGGGCAGCTTTATACAGAAGAAGATACTCCTGACCCCGTCAACTATTATGGGGCAACCAAACTGAAAGGTGAAAAACGGGTAGCTGAACTCTGTAGCAATTATGCCATCGCACGTGTAGTAGTGGTCTATGGTGCCGCCTTGCCGGGGCAACACGGGAATATTCTGCAATTGGTAGCCAATCGTTTAAGAAATAATGAAGAAATACGGGTGGTTTCCGACCAGTGGCGCACGCCAACCTATGTAGGCGATGTTTCTCAAGGAATAGAGAAACTGATAAATCATCCCAATAATGGCATTTATCACATCTGTGGCTCGGAATGTCTGACTATAGCCGATATTGCTTATCGCGTAGCAGATACTTTGAATCTGGATTATTCATTAATTCTGCCAGTCACTACCAAGCAAATGGGAGAAACAACTCCCCGTCCCCGTTTCAGCGGATTAAGCATTGAAAAAGCACGCAGAGAACTGGGATACCAACCACATACTCTGGAAGAAGGAATAAAACTAATGTTCAATCTTTAAATAAGTGATTAGTGGTGAGTGCCACTAATCACTAAACAACGTTTCTGCAATCCCACTCTCCTTCTTATACACCCGCACCATCTCCAACAACTCATCCCCATACTTTTCCACTCCTTTTTTACCAAAATAAGGGATTCGGAGAAGAGCGGATTTATCTTCGGGTAATAAATTGGTGATACCTAAAATAGCTTTCTGTTGGATTACGGTATATACCGGTAATCCTAATTGAGACGCTTCCGCATTACGCCATGCTACCAGACGCCTGTATAATTCGGGATGCAGAATATCCGAAGGAACTTCCACTGCTGCCGTTTTTTTCCGTGCAGGGGTATTTCCACTTTCTTCGGTTCCGCCTTTCCGTTTTCTTCTTTCGGTAGAATTACCGGAACGCTTTTCCCCTTTGCCTTTAGTCGATGCCGTATCGTCAATGGAAAGTACCGCCTTTTGTTTCAGATATTCTCCTACATGAAAGCCTTTACTGATAACAAATTCCAACAAGTCAACTTTTAACAGAAGTAGATCATCCAATTCCTCACTGGCAGTCTTCAACTGTTTCTTTAGTTCTTTATTATCTGTTTCCACAATGGTACTACTCCTGATAGCATCCAAAGGTTCTAACTGTTCTTTAAAATATTCCGCCCCCAAATGAATACGTTCCTGCAAGCTTTTATCCGTTGCATAATCTTCGGCACCATCAACCAGGCGTGTGTATTGAAGGCTGAACTTCTGGGCAACTTTCGTTACCTTCTCATGAAAACGTTCCGTTTCTGATTTATATTCAGTCAATAGTTTGGGGTAGAGCTTATACAAGTGTTCATCCACCAATCTCACAAAACGCTTCAATGCCAACTCTAACGGTAAGAAATCAAACAATCCCGATAGCAATTCCAGAAAGTATGCTTGTTGCAATCTCCTATAACGCGTTTCATCAGGTTCGTTTCTACGCGCATCTTCCGTAAAAGTATCTACAGCACTGTCACTGATAACCGCTCTTGCCGACAGTGGAGCGCTCAATACCAACCCTTCCAATGTTTTACAACGACTTAATGCTACATAAGTCTGTCCGTGTGCAAAAGAAGCACTGGCATCGATTATTGCACGTTCAAATGTCAGTCCCTGACTTTTATGGATAGTAATAGCCCATGCCAGCTTCAGAGGGAATTGTTTGAAGACTCCTTCTATATCTTCGGTGATTTCCTTAGTCTCTTCATCCAACACGTATTTTGCATTCGTCCATTCTTCCTCTTGCAGCATAAAAGCATCCTCACTTCCTTTACTGCGTACTTCTATACCCAAAGCTGAGACATTGACCACTTCACCGATCATACCATTATAATAACGGTGCTCACCGGATGAATCATTCTTCACAAACATGACTTGGGCACCACGTTTCAGTTCAAGCACTTCATCTGTGGGATAAGAATATTCAGGAAACTTTCCATCTATCTGGGCACGAAAGGTGAAGGAACGACCGGGTAATTGTGCCAGTTCATGTTCATTGATGCGTTGCGCCTGATAGTTATGGGTAGTCAACTGGATATATCCTTCCTCTTTCGAAGGGTTGAAATTCGGAATGTACCTACGGTTCAATTCATCCAGCAAAGTTTTATCACAACGGTTCTCCCGAATACGGTTCAGCATATCCAGAAAGTGAGTATCACTCTGACGATACACCGTTTTCAATTCAAGCGTACAATATTCAGACTGTCTCAGTGCACGACTGGAAAAGAAATAAGGAGTATCATAGTAGCTGTTCAGCATCTGCCACTCTTCATCTTTTATCACTGGGGCAAGCTGCTGCAAATCGCCAATCATCAGCAATTGCACACCACCGAAGGGTTTACTGCGATCACGAAAACGTCTCAGTACATCGTCTATCGCATCCAGAAGATCAGCACGCACCATACTGATTTCATCAATCACCAGCAGGTCTATACTACGCATAATGTTGAGTTTATCTTTTCCGAAACGGAAACGATATTGTGCTTTGCCATCCGCACTGAATGAGGTATCAGGTACGTAAGGGGCAAAAGGTAACTGAAAGAAAGAGTGAATGGTTACGCCGCCTGCATTGATAGCTGCAATACCTGTTGGGGCAAGAACAACCATACGCTTTGGACTTTCGGACTTCAGCCGCCGCAGGAATGTAGTTTTTCCGGTCCCTGCCTTACCGGTCAGAAAGAGATGTGTGCCTGTATTTTCTATAAATTGCCACGCTAATGCCAATTCAGGATTCTGTTCCATTATTTCATCAATGTTGGTTGGAGGTGTAAAGGTAGCACAAATAAAAGAGCTAAAGCCTCCATTGGCACATCTTTTTGCAAAAAAAAAGGAAAAGCTATAAGAGTGACAAGCTACGAACTACAAGTGACGAGTGGCTTTCGGAACATAGCGCAGCCGCTCGTAACTTGTAGCTCGTAGCTTTTAGCTTTATCACTTCAGACTTCCTGCTATAATATCCAGCAATTCATTTGTAATTGCCTGTTGTCTGCTCTTGTTATATTGCTTCGTCAAATCCTGTATCAGTTCATTCGCATTATCTGTTGCAGTCTGCATGGCAAGTGTACGCGCAGCATGTTCAGAAGCATTAGAATCCTGAAGCACAGTAAATAATTTCTGACTCAACACCTTCGGCAATAAATCAGCAATCAACTGTCCGACAGATGGTTCTACAATATAATCATTCTGGAAACCACGTTTTCCCGATCCTTCTGTTGCAGCTGTTGCCGCCACCTTACTCAAATCAATAGGAAGGTACTCTTCACGCATCAATATCTGCGAACCCATTGATTTGAAATGATGATAAATCAGCTCCACCCGGTCGATTTGTTTTTCCATAAACTCTTGCATCAACAATGCAGCAAGCTCATACGCTTGTACGTATGAGGGTTTATCCGCCATCTCTTGATAGCTTCCCTGCGACGTATAGCCTAGCTTTTTCACAGCCTGCTCCACTTTCTTTCCTACAGGGTATATCAGAACGTTCTCTTTACCAAGTGATTTATATTCTTCCAGCGTTTCTCCGAGCTTTTTTACCACATTCGCATTGAAAGCTCCGCACAGTGAACTATTGGATGAGAAAACTACGACCGCTACCCGCGTTACGGGACGCACTTCGGTATAAGGCGACTCAAATGTAGCATCTGTAGACAAGAAGTTAGTCAGAATTTCATTCAGCTTCTGTTGATAAGGCAGCATATTCTCAATCCGTGTCTGTGCCTTGTGCAATTTAGCGGATGCCACCATCTTCATCGCCGATGTTATCTGACGCGTACTCTTGACGGAGTTTATTCTGTTTTTTACTTCTTTTAAAGAACCCATAGCATTTTTTTTAGTGGTAAGTGATTAATGATTAGTGATAAGCGGCAAATGAACACATGCCACTAATCACTTGTCACTCAACGTTAATCACTACTCCAAGTATTGTTTCGACATCAGATCTGCCGTTTCCTCTATCTTCTTGCAGACATCATCGTCAATGACGCCACTCTTCAGTACATCAAGCACATCAGTGCGGTGATTCATTTCAAGCGCTTCAAGGAAACTCCTTTCGAAATCTGTTACTTTATCCAACGGAACATTACGCAGTAAGCCATGTGTACCACAATACAGAATGGCAATCTGCTTTTCTACCGGCATCGGACTGTATTGCGGCTGAACCAATAAACGGGTATTCTTTTGTCCCTTATCAATGGTCAGTGCAGTAACGGGGTCCATATCACCGCTGAACTTCGTAAATGCTTCCAGCTCGCGATACTGTGCCTGGTCTATCTTCAATGTACCGGCCACTTTCTTCATCGCCTTAATCTGAGCATTACCACCCACACGACTCACAGAGATACCTACATTGATGGCCGGACGGTTACCTTGGTTAAACAAGTCCGTATCAAGGAATATCTGTCCGTCAGTAATAGAAATCACATTCGTTGGGATGTATGCAGATACGTCTCCTGCCTGTGTCTCAATAATAGGCAGTGCAGTCAGCGAACCGCCACCTTTTACTCTGCCTTTCAGACTTTCCGGCAAATCATTCATTTCACGTGCTACTTCTTCCTGATTGATAATACGTGCTGCACGTTCCAGCAAACGTGAATGCAGATAGAAGATATCACCCGGATAGGCTTCACGCCCTGAAGGACGACGCAAAATCAGTGATACCTCACGATAAGCTACCGCCTGCTTGGAAAGGTCATCATAAACCACCAGTGCATGACGACCGGTATCACGGAAATATTCACCAATGGCAGCACCTGCAAACGGAGCATAATACTGCAATGCCGCAGGATCACCTGCCGTAGCGGCAACCACAATTGTATAATCCATCGCACCATTCTCACGCAAGGTATTCACAATAGTAGCTACAGTAGAACCTTTCTGCCCAATGGCCACATAAATACAATATACAGGATCACCTGCCTCATAATTGGCACGCTGGTTGATGATCGTATCGACGGCAATAGCTGTCTTTCCCGTCTGACGGTCACCGATAATTAACTCACGCTGTCCACGACCGATAGGTATCATGGCATCCACAGCTTTTAGTCCAGTCTGTAACGGCTGGTTCACAGGCTGACGAAAGATAACGCCCGGCGCTTTACGTTCCAAAGGCATTTCACACAGCTCTCCACCAATGAGTCCCTTACCATCCAGTGGTGATCCCAAGGGATCGATAACACGTCCCAGCATACCCTCTCCCACCATAATGGAAGCAATTCGCTTGGTACGCTTTACGACGTAGCCTTCTTTGATTTTATCTGTAGGACCCAGCAAAACAGCTCCTACGTTGTCCTCTTCCAGATTCATCACAATCGCCTTGATACCGTTGTCAAACTCCAACAGTTCGTTTGCTTCAGCATTACGCAGTCCGTAGATACGTGCCACACCGTCACTGACTTGCAGCACCGTACCGATCTCATCCAACTGCACGCGGGTATCAATTCCCTCTAACTGGTGACGGAGAATATCGGAGACTTCGCTTACTTTTATATTTTCAGACATGTTTCTATTTACGATTTAGTTATTTACAATTTACGATTGAGATTACCATCATTAAGTCCGATTCACTACTTACAATGTAGAGTAACTCTAATCGTAAATCACACTATTCTTCTGTTCTTATCAATGAACTGTTGTTTCACTCTCTTTAGTTGCGTGGCGATGCTGGCATCCAGCCGGAAATCGTTGATATCAAATATAAAGCCCCCTTCAATCGAAGGATCAACTTCAGTTTGTAACTCCATCTGTGCATGTAGCAAAGTAGAAGCACTATTTCGAATGCGCTCCCAAACTTCCCGGCTCACAGGTACAGACGTAATCAGCTTTCCTACGCCGATATGCTTCAATTTCCTGTATAGATCAAGATAAGTCAGGCAGATGTACTGCAAATAATACTCCCGGCGGTTTCTCAACACAAGTGTTATGAAGCGGGAAAATTCCCGGCTCACCTCTCCATTGCCTGCGGCAGCAGTACAAATCAGAGCAAATTTCTCCTTGATCTTCAAAATAGGGTTATCCAACGCCTCCCGTAAATCAGGATGCTTACGGAAGCTTCGTTCCAGCATACGCAATTCATGGTATACGCGGTCTTCAGCCCCCGTACCTTTTGCGTATTCTATCAACGCTTTGGCATATCGCATCGAAACAATTCCTATATCCATTTCCTTTAATTATTAGTGATTAGCGACTCATGACCAACATTTCGCTAATCATTCATCACTAATCGCTTATCGCTACTTAATTGCTTCTTGAGGCTGCCAGCACTTCGTCCAGCATCCGGTCTATCATCTCCATTTGTTCGTGCTCTTCATCCAGATTCTTACGGATTACTTTCTCCGCAATATCCACAGAAAGCACGGCAACCTGGCGACGGATATCGCGTATCGCCTCTTCCTTTTCTTGCTGTATCTGCTTCTTCACATCGTCCAGCTCTTTCTGCGCGGCGACTTCCGCCTGCTTGCGTGCTTCGACGATAATCTTGTCACGCTCGTGCATCGCCTCCCGCAGGATGCGTCCTTGCTCCTTGTTGGCAGCAGCAACCAATGCTTCGCTCTCAGCTTTTAGTCTTTGAAGTTGCGCATTAGCTTCTTTTGCCACTTCCAGCGATTGGTCTATGTAGGTTCTACGGCCTTCTACCATCTTAGTAATGACAGGAAAGCCATACTTCGCCAACACCACAAACACCACACCGAACGACAAAAGCATCCAGAACAGCAGACCACTATCGGGTAATAACAATGACATAATCTTAATTATAAATTAATAATTATAAATTAAAGGCAAGTATAGGCCTATTATAAGAAGAACACTAACAGACACACAACTACTGCCAACAGAGCAACACCTTCAATCAATGCAGCAGCGATAATCATGTTCATACGAATGTCTCCCGATGCTTCCGGCTGACGGGCAATAGCCTCCATAGCTGAACCACCAATTTTACCAATACCCAAACCTGCGCCAATAACGGCAAGTCCGGCGCCGATTGCTGCACCTAATTTACTAATTCCGGCTGCAGCCGCAGTAGCTTGCAATAATACAGATAGTAACATAATCTTTTGTTTTTAAATGGTTTATTATTAATTGTTGTTTTCTTTCACTTTTACTTCTTTATGCTCCTCCTGAGCCAGTCCGATAAATACGGCAGACAACATAGTGAATACGTACGCCTGGATAAATGCCACCAATAGTTCCAATGCATTCATAAAGATATTGAACAGCACAGATGCCACGGTAAGCGTACCATTAAGCGCAGGTCCCATACTGGCGGAAATAAAGATCAGACATGTTAACACCAACATTGCCATGTGTCCGGCCAGCATATTGGCAAAAAGACGAATCATTAAGGCAAATGGTTTGGTGAAGATACCGAAGAATTCAATAAAAGGCATCATCGGTACAGGAACCTTCAACCACCAAGGCACATCCGGCCAAAAAATATCTTTCCAATAGGTTTTCGTTCCGAACAGGTTGACGGCAACAAATGTAAAAAGTGCCAGAACCATCGTAATAGCAATATTACCCGTCACATTAGCTCCACCCGGGAAAATGGGAATCAACCCCATGATATTATTTATAAAGATGAAGAAGAACGCTGTCAGCAGGTAAGGAGCAAACTTCCGATACTTCGGCCCTACACAACTCTTAATGATATCGTCGTTCACCATCATGATAAACATCTCCATAAATCCGATGAAGCCGCCCGGAGCCGCACTACCTTGCGGATGTTTACGATACCACTGGGCAACGGCCAGAATAATGACAAGTAGCAATACACTGTTAATCAACAGTGACAGTGTCACTTTTGTGATAGAAATATCCCAGGGACGTATTTCGTTTCCGGTTGCATCATGCTCAACCAACTTACCTTCGTACCTGCTACCTGCCGGAGCTATAAAGAATCCTTCATAAGATCCTCCATTTTCTTCCAACCGTGAAGAGAGGAAAGCGTGCCAACCAGTCTGCGAACTATATACAATAATAGGTAATGGGATAGTGACGTGCGTTTTTCCCCATGTGGTAATATGCCACTCGTAAGCATCGCCAATGTGCCCGAAGACGATCTCTTTCACATCCACCGTGTTTTCTTTCTGTTCGGTAGAGGTGACATCATCCCGTTTGGCTACGCTGTCAAGTTCCGCTTCAATCCCCTGTGCCACAACAGGCAAGGTAGTAAGCAGCATTCCCAGCATCAGGAATATTCCGGTCAATAGATTACGCATTTGTTTCATTTTTCTTTTCTTTTTTCTGTTTCTTTCCTACTTCATAAGTAAAAAAGAACCAAGTCTCATATATCAGATAGACTATATAGTAAAGGATGAATGTCAGCAGGAATAACTTAGCTTCTTCCCGCACTGCAAAGCAGTACACTACCAAGAGTATCACAGAGAGCAACATCTTCATCACCTTCATCGCCATGTAAAGCAGCAACATCTTTTGCGGGGCATGCTTACGGCAAGCATCAAACATAGATATTTCAAAAAGCCCGAACAAGAAGAAATATACCGGAATGAAAGGATATCCTCCAAAATAATGTCCAGGTAATAAATAATGTAAAATCCCTGCGCCTACCCATCCTGCTATTAATGTCAACAGGGTGATCTGGTATAAAAAATTGCGCTTTGTCAAGCTGATACTCATAGTATTATTCAAAATTAAGAATAAAAGAATTAAGGATGAAAAGACTATTGTCAGTCTACGCAGGCAGAAACCACTCCACCACTTAACTCAATGAAACCACCCTCTATGTCAAGAGTCTGTTCTTCTCCTTCTGTCGGTACATACATCACCTTACCTTCACGAAGCGAAGACACAATGGGTGCATGTTGCGGAAGGATGGTAAACGTTCCTATTGTGCCAGGTAGCGTTACACTTTCCACTTCTCCATTATAAATTTCCTTTTCAGGAGACACTATGTTCAAATACAACTTCTTCATAGCCTCTTTCCTTCTTTTATTTTTTAATTATTTACCTGATCCAGCAATTTCTTACCTTTTTCTATCGCTTCTTCAATCGTACCGACATTCAAGAAAGCAGGTTCGGGTAGATAGTCCACCTCACCATCCAGAATCATCTTAAAGCCTTTGATAGTGTCTTCTATGGGCACCATCGTTCCCGGTACACCTGTAAATTGTTCGGCAACGGCAAAAGGCTGAGATAAGAAACGTTGCACGCGACGTGCACGATTCACCAATGTACGGTCGGCATCCGAAAGTTCTTCCATACCAAGGATAGAAATAATATCCTGTAATTCCTTGTTACGTTGCAGAATTTGTTTCACCCGTTGCGCCACTTCATAATGCTCTTCTCCCACAACATGCGGGTCGAGGATACGTGAAGTAGATTCCAGCGGATCAACGGCAGGATAAATACCTAACTCAGTAATTTTACGACTCAATACCGTCGTGGCATCCAGGTGTGTAAATGTAGTAGCAGGTGCCGGGTCAGTCAAGTCATCGGCAGGCACATATACAGCCTGTACAGAGGTGATAGATCCATTTCGGGTAGAAGTAATACGCTCCTGCATAGCACCCATTTCAGTGGCCAGCGTCGGTTGGTAACCTACAGCCGAAGGCATACGTCCCAACAAAGCGGATACTTCGGAACCTGCTTGTGTGAAACGGAAAATATTATCGATAAAGAACAGGATATCACGTGAGCCACCAGTTTCAGCACCTTGGTCACGGAAAGATTCTGCTACCGTCAGCCCGGACAATGCTACTGATTGACGCGCACCGGGAGGTTCGTTCATCTGGCCGAATATCAAGGATACCTGTGATTTCTCCACTTCACTGTAATCTACCTTAGATAAATCCCAGTTTCCTTCTTCCATACTTTTCTTGAACTCTTCACCATAACGGATAACACCGGATTCAATCATTTCACGCAACAAGTCGTTACCTTCACGGGTACGCTCTCCTACTCCTGCAAACACAGAAAAACCATGTTGTTTCTTAGCAATGTTATTAATGAGTTCCTGGATAAGCACTGTTTTACCTACACCAGCACCACCGAACAAGCCGATCTTACCACCCTTACTGTAAGGTTCCAGCAAGTCGATAACCTTGATACCTGTATAGAGCACCTCTTGTACGGTAGTCAAATCTTCAAACTTAGGAGGATCACGGTGGATGGGATAAGCACCGGCACGGTCTAACTCTTTCATACCATCGATGGAATCACCCACTACATTCATCAACCGACCTTTAATCTGGTCGCCCACCGGCATGGTAATAGGACCACCTGTGGGATACACTTTCATACCTCTTTGTAAACCGTCCGTACTATCCATTGCTACAGTTCTCACTGTATTTTCACCAATGTGTTGCTGCACTTCTACGATTAATGTTTTTCCGTTTGATCTTTTTATCTCCAGTGCGTCGTGGATACTTGGAAGCATCAGTTCGGCATCCGTACCTTCAAAATAGACGTCTACTACCGGTCCGATGACCTGAGAGATATGTCCGATAATTTGTGACATAAGCAATCTTTTTATATAATTTCTCTTTTTCTAAACTCTACAAGTCGCGTTCTTGTCATTCCGCTGCTATGAGCTTAACATCTATTGAATAGTTTTTGTTCAAAGCTTCAAATCTTAATTTTTACGGAATAGTTACATAAGCAACCTTGCAAATGTAAACACAAAAACTTTCAAGTTGTACTCTATGAAAACGTTTTTTCTATAAATTATACCCTTTTGAACTATTATTACTACAATAAGAACAAAAAAGCGACATCCATTTAACGTTGCTTAAACATTCATCAACAGATACTAAGAAGGAATTCCACTATTTTTGTGTGAACAAAACGTCATTTAGTAAGTTATATTTTGAAGTATAAATTTAATGAAAGGAAAAAAGTATGAATCCACATCAAAATCCATTCGCAGGAAACACCCCACAGGATGTAACCGAAAGACAAGGTGAAAATGCCATTTTCATCGTTTACGGATTAAATCAATCTCCTGATGCTGTCGACAAAGTAAAAGATGTATGTACCAATTTCTCAGCGTTGATACGTAGTATGCGTAATCGCTTTCCCGATGCACAGTTCAGTAGCACGATAAGTTTCAGTGCTAATGTATGGGATCGTATTTTCCCTGGCAAGGGGAAACCCAAAGAATTGGAAACTTTCAAAGAAATAAGGGGAAGTAAATATACAGCTGTATCCACTCCCGGTGATATACTGTTTCATATCCGGGCACGGCAAATGGGGCTATGTTACGAATTTGCTTCTATCATCGATGAAAAACTAAAGGGGGCTGTCGAAGCTATTGATGAAACTCACGGTTTCAGGTATATGGATGGTAAAGCAATCATTGGCTTCGTAGATGGAACAGAATCTCCAGCCGTGGACGAGAATCCTTATCACTTTGCCGTAGTTGGTGAAGAAGATCCGGATTTTGCGGGTGGAAGTTATGTATTTGTACAGAAGTATATTCACGATATGAATGCTTGGAATGCGCTTCCGGTAGAAGAGCAGGAAAAGGTGATAGGACGAAGAAAGTTCAATGATGTGGAATTGTCGGATGAAGAAAAGCCTGCAAATGCACATAATGCTGTAACAAATATTGGAGATGATTTAAAAATAGTACGTGCCAATATGCCATTTGCCAATACTTCAAAAGGAGAATACGGTACTTATTTCATTGGATATGCAAGTACATTCAGTACTACGCGCCAGATGTTGGAAAGTATGTTTATCGGGAATCCTGTAGGCAACACCGACCGCTTGCTTGATTTTAGTACTGCGGTTACCGGGACCCTGTTCTTTGCACCGTCTTACGATCTACTTGGAGAAGATTAGCAGTTCGCCCCATGCGGGGCAAACATAAAAAAAGGCTATCTATCCCAGACAGCCAATCTTTTGTTAACCTTAAATCTAATACTATGAAAAACACATTGCAAAGGTACGGCTTTTCTTGATTTCTCCAAATTTCAGAGCCTTTACAGGGCATTTTACAACAAGGTTTAATAATTCTATCGACCTTGTTAACAATTTGACAAAGAAAAGAGAGTATTACACTATATTTTTAAACAGGAATTAAGAAGATACCGGATTTCCAGAGAAGAATATCTATTCAACTATAGTGGGCCTCTGCATATAATATGCAGAAGTCCCGTTATGATAATAGTTCTCTTTTATGGAAGTACATTTAAAACCATTTTTTTCATATAAATGAATAGCCGGGGAATTAGAAACATTCACCTCCAAAGTAATTCTCTTTAAGCCTTGTTTTTGGGCAATAACAGCTATCTGATCTATTAGTAATTGCCCCACTTTTTTGCCACGAAAATCAGGATGAACAGCTATCGAATAGATACGTAGACTACAAGCACGTTGATTTATCAACACACTAAAATAGCCCCCCACCCTTTGCTGATATTCTGCTACACAAAAGTATCCTTTTGCTTGAGAAATAAGATAAACAAACTGACGTTTTGAAAAACTATCTTTATCAAAACAAATTTGTTCTATCTCCATAATTGACGGAATATCATCAATTTCAGCCAAACGAAGTATAAATCGCTGTTCCATACGAATTAGAAACGTTTTACATCCAACATACGCCAAAAGTTATTCAGCAACCGATAGTAGAGTTCGTCTCCCAGAATGGCATCTTCTAACCCATGGTCAATGCTGGGATTATCATTTATCTCAATAACAATAGCACGGTCATTTACCATTTTCAAATCTACTCCATACAGGCCTTTCCCAATAAAAGAAGCCGCACGCAGCGCTGTATCCAATACCTTACGCGGCACTTGATAAATAGGAATAGTCTCCACCAGCCCGCAGCGGCTCCGTCCGGAAGCATAATGGCAATAGATTTGCCAATGTCCTTTAGCCATATAATACTTACACGCATAGAGAGGCTCTCCATTCAGAATGCCGATACGCCAGTCAAAATCTGTTGGAGTGAATTCCTGAGCCAGCAGTATAGACGACTTATCAAACAATACTTTCAACGCTTCATCCAACTCGATCTCATTATTGACTTTTTTCATACCGATAGAGAAAGAACCATCTGGGATTTTCAGGATAAAAGGACTACCAAGTTGTTCCGTAATCTCCTCATAAGAGTTGACATTCGATTTGAAGAGTAACATGGAAAGCGGTGCCGGAATCTTTTCCTTCTCAAACAATTCTTTCAGATAAACCTTATTGGTACAGCGGATAATAGATTGAGGATCATCTATAACAGCCAACCCATTTTGTGTGGCCAATTGTGAAAGTCGGAACGTGTAATGGTTTAACGAAGTAGTGGTACGAATAAATAAGGCATCAAACTCCATCAGTCGTGTGGCATCTTCTTCAGTTAGCAATTCGGCATGAATATCCATCTTCTTAGCCAGTTCAAGTAGCTTGTGAAGTGCCTTTTTATCGCTTGGCGGAAATTTCTCATCCGGATCATACAGTATAGCCAGGTTGTATCTTGCCGATTTCGAGGCCTGAGGATTGCGCCACACTTTTCTGTTAAACAAATCCAGAGCATTAGCGAAATAATCCTCTTCCTCATTATTCAATGAGCTCAAAGGTAAAAACTGAATATTTTCTATCTGATTCTTATGTCGCGTATTTAATGTAACCCGCAATAAAGGAGCCGGATAATTCTCAAAAATAAAACGGGCTATACGCTCCAATCCTTTCTCTTTGCAAGTGCCAAAGTATACATTCAGAGACCAAAGATCATCGGTTATTTCATTTTTCTGAATCCATTGATAACAAAGCTTTTGAAGACTGCTATCCATACGGATACCTGCACCTGCTTCCACCTTATTAATTATATCTACTCCGGGAATAACTTTATGCCCCCTCGTCTGGGCTAATAACGAGCAATAATAGCCTTCGGAGTTATAGCTATAATCATTACTCAGGTTGATTACTAATTTACGATCTTTTCCCGGTGATTTATACTTCAGGTAGTCAGATACTGTTAAAATGCTGTTTGTTTTGGAATATGGTTTCCAATCATCCAAGCTGTCTACAAGGATCAATACATTGTTCATTTCGTCTTTTTAAAAAAGTGCCCGAAAGTAGTGAATTAAATAATACAAAATATCGCAGACTCAATAATTATTTTCAAGAGATGAAAACAACTCTGTTTTTGCTCAAAAATGCAATAAACAAAAGTCTCTCAGGGTTGTTTCTAATAGCAACTAAAAACAGACCTTGATTATGAAAAAGTTTAATTTCAGTTTATTGGCAGGCTTGTTGTTGCTGATATCTGCTTCCGTATGCGCAGAAAATACTCCGGAAAAAGTACAGGAAACTTTCAAAAAGATGTATCCTAAAGTGACGACCGTGGAATGGATGCATAAAAGTGATTACCACATTGCCGGATTCGTTTCAGATAGTCACGAAATGAACGCCTGGTTCGGAAACAATGCCCAATGGATAATGACGGAGACAAACGTCGAAAGTCTGGAAGATGTCCCTGCTCCCGTAGCTAAAGCATTTATGCAGACAGAGACCCCTCCTATACAAATCAGATATATAAAGATAATTACCTTCCCAAAAATGCCTGCTGTAGTAATCATCGATATAGAAGAGTATAACTCTGACAGAGAAATTCAGCTTTTCTATGCTCCTGACGGTAAACTACTACAGAGCCTCGATGTATCCGGTGGTGATGGAGAAATCTATCCCGAGTTATTCGGGTAATACAAAATTCTTACCAAATATAAGAACAATTGAGCAAAACAGAATGTTATCTATAAAAACAACTATAAATAGCAAGACTTATGAGTAGACGTTCACAGCTGGAGCATGAAGTATCATTAGCTCAAAAACGTATTAAGGAAGCTCCCCAAAATACGCCGGCAAACATCAGAAAAATTTGGGAACAAGAGTTGGTTGAACTTGAAGTAGAACTGAACAACCTGACTGACGAAGAAGAAGATAATAACGATTAGCAACCTCTGACAATGAAATGGGATAATCAACTGATAAATCATTTGCAATGGTCGAATGCGATCATTAATCGTGAGGGCAAAGAAATCGTAGCACAGGAAATTGCTGCAATGGCGAAGGATGGTGATGTGATCGGAGCCGGCTCCGGTTCTACCGTTTACCTGACGCTATTCGCATTAGCGGAACGTATTCGCAAAGAATCTCTACACATAGAAGTCATCCCTGCCTCTGCAGAAATTTCCATGACCTGCATGCAATTGGGTATACCACAAACGACCCTTTGGAATAAGCGTCCAGACTGGGTTTTTGATGGTGCTGATGAAGTAGATCCGGAGAAAAGTCTGATTAAGGGACGTGGTGGAGCCATGTTCAAAGAAAAACTTCTGATAAAAAGCAGTAGTAAGAGCTTCATTATCATTGATGATACAAAACTGGTAGATCATTTGGGAAGTCATTTTCCAATACCTGTAGAAGTGTTTCCAGGTGCATTAACTTTTGTAGAAAGCGAAATGCAACGGTTAGGAGCTTCTGACGTGAAATTGCGTCTTGCCGGTGGAAAAGACGGACCTGTTCTCACCGAAAACGGCAACTTTATTTTTGATACCCGCTTCAGTTATGTTGACCCTTCTTTGGAACAAAACCTGAAAGCAATTACCGGGGTAATTGAAAGCGGGCTTTTTATCGGATATGATGTTGAAATAGTAGTTGCGAAATAAAAAAGCAGCTGCCACTCAATCTGTGACAACTGCTTTTCTTTTATCTAATAAGTAAGCCTTAATGCACTTCAACCTTTTCTGCAATTCGCTTAGCCTTATCTCTCAATGCATCCAGATCTGACTTTAATGGTGCATAGCATAACACCACGCCCATACGCCGATTGACGCGCGTCGTCGGCTTACCGAAAATGCGGAGATAAGTGTCTTCTTCTTTCGTCACCTCTTCAATACCGCGATAATCAGGACGTTCCTGGCTGGCAATAGTTGAAAGAATCACAGCACTGGCACCAATACGCTCTTGCTTGATGTTTGGAATAGGCAAGCCTAGTACAGCACGTAAATGAAGTTCAAATTCATTCAAATTTTGTGTTCCTGCCAATGTCACCATACCCGTATCATGCGGACGCGGAGAAAGTTCCGAGAAATAAACTCCATTTTCATGACTCAAGAAAAATTCAACTCCCCACAGACCGGCACCGGTCAGAGCCCGTGTCACTTTCTCAGCCATTTCCTGCGCTTCCTTCAAATGAGCCGGATCAATGTGCGCCGGCTGAAAACTTTCACGATAATCTCCCCCTTTCTGCACATGTCCGATGGGCGGACAAAACAAGGTAGGCCCATTCTTTTGCGTCACCGTAAGTAATGTTATCTCACTATCAAACTTGATAAATTCTTCAATAATCAATTCTTTTATATCACCACGGCTACCATTGCAGCCATATTCCCAGGCATGTTCCAATTCATCCGCACTCTTCACAAGAGACTGCCCTTTACCCGAAGAAGACATCAGCGGCTTCACTACGCAAGGAAAACCGATCTTTTCAGAAGCAGCTTTCAACTCATCCAGAGTTTTTGCATAAAAATATTTAGCAGTTTTCAGTCCCAACTCCTGTGCGGCCAAATCACGAATAGCCTTGCGGTTCATAGTAAAGTTTACAGCACGGGCACTGGGTACCACCTGAATACCTTCCTTCTCAAAATCGTAAAGGCGTTCTGTACGGATGGCCTCGATTTCCGGAACAATGATATCCGGCTGGTGTTTGCGTACTACACGTTCCAATGCATCGCCGTCAAGCATGCTAAATACCTCATATTCATCAGCCACCTGCATGGCAGGTGCTCCGGCATATGAATCACAGGCAATAATATATTGACCTTTTCGTTGGGCAGAAATCACAAACTCTTTACCCAGTTCACCGGAACCTAACAATAAAATCTTCTTCATTTTTGCTATGTGTTTATATTAAGAAGCACAAATGTACATAAAAAAATAAGTAGCTACCGCTTTAAATAATTTAAAAAACGAATGGATAGCTCATTTTTATCTGTATCTTTGTAGCATAAACAATAGGGTTTATTCTGAAATCTTCTTTGTGCATGTTTGCTTTTGCGGTATTCCGCAAATTATTCCATCCCAAAATGACCTCATAATCAGCTCCTTTGTTCATCACAAGATTAAATTGTTGTATGGATCCTGAACGGATTAGGTGCAGCCATTAGTCAGAAAAACTAAGTGCAGTATATAAACTGCATAATATATAATAATTAAAGAATGGCAGTAAAAAGAGTAACATCAAGTAAAAGAGACAGAGAAAAAGCGAAACAGAGTAAGCGAGAAGAAAAACAAAAGAGAAAAGAAGAACGCTTGAGCAGCGGTAGCCGTAGCTTCGAAGAGATGCTGGCTTATGTGGACGAAAACGGTATTCTTCACTCCACACCAGAAGGTGTAAAGCCTAAAGAAGAAATAGATGCTTCTGAAATAGAAATATCAATTCCGAAAAAAGGCGAAGCAGAAGAAGTTCTGCCATTAAACGGACGTATTGAACATTTTAATGTGTCCAGAGGTTATGGTTTTATTAAAGATTTAGGAAGTGGTGAGAAATATTTTTTCCACGTTACTTCCGCTCCCGAAGGGATAACCGAAGGGGATAACGTAACATTTGAAATTGAACGTGGTACGCGAGGTATGAACGCCGTGCGGATCTCAATCATTAATAAATAACAATTTTAACTTACAAAAAGAAATGAACATTTATGTTGCAAACCTAAGCTGGAACACAAACAGTGACAGCTTACAGGAATTATTTTCACAGTATGGCGAAGTAACTTCAGCCTACATTATTAACGACAGAGAGACGGGACGTTCACGCGGTTTCGGCTTCGTAGAAATGCCGAATGATGAAGAAGGTCAGAAGGCTATTGACGCTCTTAACGAAACAGAATTCGAAGGCAAGAACATCGCTATTAGCGTAGCTCGCCCCAGAACAGAAAGACCTGCAGGTGGTAACCGTGGTGGTGGCTATGGCGGCGGTGGCAACCGTGGTGGTGGCTATGGCGGCGGCAATCGTGGCGGTGGCTACGGTGGCGGCAATCGTGGCGGTGGCTATGGCGGCGGAGATCGCGGTGGAAGATATTAATCTTACAACTTAACAAAGAAATGAAAACTGTTCGGGATGATTTCCGAACAGTTTTTTTATGTCCCTGTTTTACTTATTATATATCAATAATATCTATATTTGCATATATGATAACGAGCAAACATATTCTACTGACACTTTCACTGCTACTGTGCAATGTTTGTATCTACGCTGCTGCGGTCAACTACTCCGTACGCGGAAAAGTTATTGATAAACAATCACGCCAACCGGTGGCTTATGCCAACGTTGTGGTTGCAGGTATTCCCGGTAAAGGAGCATCGACAGATTCTCTAGGCATATTTCGTATAGAGCAGATACCCCCTGGCATTTATCGCTTCGAAGCAACACTGATAGGTTATAAAAGCGCAGTGACCTCCGAATATTTGGTTTCCGCCTCTACGCCTTTCATCGAGATAGAGATAGAGGAAGATGAAAATATGCTATCAGCAATAGTGGTCACCCCCTCTCCTTTCCGAAAAACGGTGGAAAGTCCGGTAAGTATGAGGATTATCGGCTTGCAGGAAATAGAAAAAAGTCCGGGAGGAAACCGCGATATCTCACGCATCGTGCGAGCCTATCCGGGTGTCTCTTTCTCTCCCATCGGTTATAGAAACGACTTGATTGTACGGGGTGGATCACCTTCCGAGAATCGCTTCTATATGGATGGAATAGAAATACCTAATATCAACCACTTTGCTACACAGGGAGCATCGGGTGGTCCGGTCAGTATAGTCAATGCAGATTTGATACGGGAAATCAGTTTCTACACCGGAGCATTTCCGGCCAATCGTTCCGGAGCCATGAGTTCAGTATTAGATTTTCGTCTGCGCGATGGCAACCCGGACAAACAGACATTTAAGGCAACCCTGGGAGCATCCGAAGTTTCTTTCAGTGGTAACGGACATTTGAGCGATAAGACAACCTATCTGTTTTCTATACGGCAATCTTATCTGCAACTACTGTTCAAGGCTTTAGGACTTCCTTTTCTGCCAAACTTCATTGACGGTCAATTCAAATTGAAGACCAAGCTGTCAGCACATGATGAACTGATCCTACTTGGCTTAGTCGGCATTGATAAGATGAAACTGAATACAGACGAGAAAGGAGAAGACGCGGAATACATATTAAGTTATCTGCCTACCATTCACCAGGAGACATTCACAGTGGGAACTTCATACCGCCATTATGCAGGGAAACATGTACAATCGGTCACCTTAAGCCATAACTACCTGAACAATCGTAATATAAAATATCTGAATAATGATGAATCTTCCGAAGACAATCTGACACTCCGGCTTCGTTCAGTAGAGCAAAAGACCACCCTGCGCTTTGAAAACCAAACGAGATTAGGGCAATGGACATTGAAGGAAGGTGCAGAAATGAATTATTCCAACTATACGAATCAAACGAATCAGCGAATATTCGGTATAACCTCTACACTCTCTGATTACCGGACGGATTTGAATATATTCAGTTGGGGCGGTTTCTTCTCAACAGATTATACCACCGCCAATAAACGTTTTTCCGCATCCGCAGGCATCCGTACAGATGGTAACAACTACAATAAGGAGATGAAAGAATTATGGAAACAGCTCTCTCCCCGCCTCTCTTTATCTTACGAACTAACCCAGCAATGGACATTAAGCGGAAATGCAGGTCTATATTACCAACTACCACCTTATACAGCATTAGGTTTTAAGGACAACGACGGTCTTTATACAAATAAGAATTTAAAGTATATGCAAGTGATGGAGACCAGCCTCGGACTTGATTGGCATTTACAGGATAGGTTGATGATTTCGGCAGAAGGTTTCTTTAAGCGTTACAGCCGTATGCCTCTTTCTCTCCGTGACGACATCCCTCTGGCATGTAAGGGAGACGATTATGGCACAGTAGGTAATGAGGCATTGATTCCGACTGCACGAGGGCGTGCTTATGGTGTAGAAACCATGTTGCGTTGGCAGATACCGGAGCGCTTCAACTTTGTATCTTCCCTTACTGTCTTCCGCAGTGAATATAACAGCATCGCTTCTGCTTGGGACAACCGTTTCATTCTTAATGTAAGTGGTACGTACAATTTACCACGCCGTTGGAGTATCGGAGGAAAGCTAAGTTATATAGGTGGTGCCCCTTACACTCCTTACGATGAAGAAAAATCCTCATTGGTTGAAGCTTGGAATGCACAGGGGCGTCCGTATTATGATTACTCAAAGTACAATACGGAGCGTCTACCCAATTTCGCCCAACTTGATATTCGTGTAGATAAATCTTTCTATTTTCATCGCTGCATGGTAGGTTTTTATCTCGATTTGCAGAATATCACAGGAAGTAAGTTGAAGCAGCAGGATGTGATTATGAGTACAGGAGTTATTGAAAACCCGTCTGCACCTGTAGGAGAACAAAGATATAAGATGAAATATCTGAAACAGGAAAGTGGAACGATATTACCGTCGATTGGAATTACCGTAGAATTCTAATGCCAGGCCTTTGTTATTGACCTACAAAAAGTAAAAAAGCCGGAATGACCTCAAATAAATCATTCCGGCTATTATAATAAAACTATGGCACTTTTCTTTTTATTGAAATATCATTTATTGATGTTGTTCCCTCAGCAAATCATTCACCGTCTTTACCGGATTGAACGTACTCAGAGAAACTTCTACAAACACCGTATTCCAATCACTCATGGCACCGTTCCACAGACCGGGAAGTTCAAGTGCTTTGAGATCTTTGCCATTCTTTGATTTATAAGAGATGAAACCGGTAGCCTTATCTACGAAATTAACAAGATCAAACTTATGACCCTTATAATCGCGCACAGCACAAACCAAATCTACAGGATTAAAGTGCGTACCCTTTTCGAACATCTCTTTCTTCTCCGGATCGTCCATATCAATTTGAGAACTTTCAAGAATTTGCAGAGAAATAGTACCGTCACTATTATATACCAGGAACGGACCGCCACCCGGCTCGCCTACATTTTTCACCATACCGCATACACGCATCGGACGATTCAGTTTCTCTTTCAGATAAAGTACGAGTTCAGCATCTTCCAGATTCTTGGTCTCAGGATTTTTACAGAACAATTTCTTTTGCAGGAATTGCAGAATTTCGAGCACTTGTTCGTGAGTATATCTGCCGCTATCCAAAAGTTCCAAATAAGCAAATGCTTTTTGTTGCAGCGCCACTAATACTCCGGCAATCAACTTCTTATACAACACGGTGTCACCTTTTAGTTTATCAGGCACTACATTGTCGATATTCTTGATAAAGATAATATCTGCATCAAGATCATTCAGATTCTCGATCAGCGCACCATGACCACCCGGACGGAACAACAACTTGCCGTTATCACGGAAAGGCTGATTATTCATATCGGCAGCAATAGTGTCCGTACAGGGTTTCTGTTCAGAAAAAGTTACATTGTAATCTACACCGTATTTCTTGGCATAGACAGCTGCTTTGTCTGCCACCAGGTTTTCGAACAAGCGGCGATGTTCAGGAGAAACGGTAAAATGCACATTGACTTTTCCATTCTTGTTAGCAGCATAGAGAGCACCTTCCACAAGATGTTCTTCCAATGGAGTACGGCTTCCATCTTCATATCTGTGGAATTTCAACAAACCTTTCGGAAGCGCACCATAATTCAGTCCTGCCGCCTCAAGCAATGCAGCCACTACAGCTTTATAATCACCCTCAGCCATCAATGCGGGAATGTTCTTCTCGAATGCTTTCTCACAGGCGGCATTCAAGTCATTATAGAAAGCAAACTTTTCAATCTGCTCAAAGAATGTTTTTTCGAATTTAGTTTCGGGCACATCATAATCAGCCCCAAGAAATTCGAATAAATTCTTGAACATACGGCTTGCCGCACCTGAAGCAGGAACAAACTTCACTACTACTTTATCTGTCCGCGTATATGCATCCCATGCATCGAGATAGAGCTTCTGCTCTTCTGCTGCAGGTGCCAGAATACCTTTTTCCAATGAAGCGGCAGCAGCCAGCTTTAAGTACGGGAAACCTTTCTCAAAACAGGTCAGCTGTTCAGCTATCTGCTCTTCTGAAATACCTTTTTGCCTAAGCAACTCTTTGTCTTGCGGTGTTATCATACTATCTATTTTTTATTAATTGATTGCCAAAAATACAAAAAAAGCACAAGCCTTATAATAGAAAGGAAGAAAAAAACTACCTTTGGGCAACAAAAATGGACAATTATGGAAAGAGATGAATTTTTCACTACTGAAGAGAAGGAATTGCTCTTCTCTCTCTACAGAAAATTATTGCAGTTGACCGGTGAGACATTACAGAAAGGTGACTGTAGAAAACTGAAAACACATCTTATCAACTCTATAAAGGATAACCGCGTTCAACGTGACACCTTCGGACTGAATCCACTGGTTAAAGATATGCAGACTGCCGTTATCGTGGCCGAAGAAATCGGAATGAAACGGGCGTCTATTCTGGGCATCATGCTGCACGAAAGCGTGAGAAACGGAGCTTGTACCCCCGAAGAAGTGCAAGCCGCTTTCGGTGAAGACGTGGCAGGCATCATCCGCGGGCTTATCCGTGTCAATGAGCTTTACTCCAAAAGCCCGACTATCGAATCGGAAAACTTCCGCAACCTGTTGCTTTCTTTTGCGGAAGATATGCGTGTGATCCTGATAATGATTGCCGACCGTGTGAACATCATGCGGCAAATCAAAGACAGTAAAAATGACGAAGCCCGTCGGCAAGTGGCAAATGAAGCGGCCTACCTGTACGCTCCCCTCGCCCACAAACTGGGTTTATATAAGCTGAAATCGGAACTGGAAGACCTTTCGCTGAAATATACGGAGAAAGAGGTTTACTATCATATCAAGGATAAGCTGAACGAGACAAAAGCGTCCCGTGACAAGTATATTGCCGCCTTCATCGCTCCGATGCAGAAGAAACTGGAAGAAGCCGGATTGCATTTCCACATCAAAGGGCGTACAAAATCCATTCACTCCATCTATCAGAAGATGAAGAAGCAGAAATGTCCGTTCGAAGGGGTATATGACTTGTTTGCCATCCGTATTATCTTGGATTCGCCTGTAGATAAAGAAAAGCAGGAGTGCTGGCAAGCATATTCCATTGTAACAGATATGTACCAACCTAACCCGAAGCGCTTGCGTGACTGGCTATCTGTACCAAAAAGCAACGGTTACGAGTCATTACACATTACTGTAATGGGTCCCGAAAGCAAATGGGTGGAAGTACAGATACGTACCGAACGTATGGACGATATCGCCGAACGGGGGCTCGCTGCTCACTGGCGTTACAAAGGTGTAAAGGGAGAAACAGGATTGGATGAATGGCTGACTACTGTCCGTGAAGCATTAGAAAACTCGGATAGTAACGGGTTGGAAGCTATGGACCAGTTCAAACTGGATTTATACGAGGATGAGGTTTTCGTATTCACTCCGAAAGGCGATCTGTTTAAGTTAGGTAAGGGAGCCACGGTGCTGGATTTTGCTTTCCACATCCATAGCAAATTAGGATGTAAGTGTATCGGTGCGAAAGTAAACGGCAAGAATGCCCAATTGCGGCAAGTGCTGAATAGTGGTGATCAAGTGGAAATTATGACCTCGAATACACAGACACCCAAACAGGATTGGCTGAATATTGTAACCAGCTCCAAGGCACGTACCAAGATACGCCAGGCATTGAAGGAGATGGTTGCCCGTCAGCATGCCTTTGCCAAAGAAACGATAGAGCGTAAATTCAAGAACCGGAAAATAGAATATGATGAAGCCGTAATGATGCGCCTGATCAAACGTCTCGGCTTCAAGACAGTGACAGACTTTTATCAAAGCATCGCAGATGAAACACTGGATGTGAATGAAATCATCGATAAATATCTGGAACAACAGAGGAGGGAAAGTGATACGCATGACGACATCACATACCGCAGTGCCGAGGGATATAATCTGCAACAGACACAGAACGACGAAATCACCCGTTCGAAAGAGGATGTACTGGTAATTGATCAGGATCTGAAAGGACTGGACTTCAAGCTGGCACGCTGCTGTAGTCCGATTTATGGAGATGATGTTTTCGGTTTTGTTAGTGTGACCGGCGGCATCAAGATACATCGTAGTGACTGCCCTAACGCCACACAGTTACGTGAACGATTCGGATACCGGATTGTAAAAGCACGCTGGGCCGGTAAATCGCAAGGTACGCAGTATCCGATTACGCTGCGCGTTGTGGGACATGACGATATAGGCATTGTTACAAATATCACTTCGATCATATCCAAAGAAAATGATATCTCATTGCGCTCTATCGGTATTGACTCCCATGATGGTTTATTCTCCGGAACGATGACGATTATGGTAGGTGATACAGGACGACTGGAGACACTGCTCAAAAAGCTGAGGACAGTGAAGGGAGTGAAACAAGTTTCAAGAAGCTGAGTTAGCTAAAAGTGACAGGCTACGAGTGACAAGAGTTTACCCCGGACTGAAGCTCCATCTACCCGCAGACTAACGTTTAATCTAGGGTAGACTAAACGTTAGTCTAACAGTTAACAGATACTAACAAAAAGAGACAAAGTGAAATATAGTTTTAAAAAACAGATCCGCAGTTTCGGATATGCCTGGAAAGGTATCCGGCAATGTGTAGGGAAAGAACAGAACTTAAGTTTTCATCTCATTACTACAGCAGTGGTGATAGCTGCCGGTTTTTTCTTTGGCATAACACGTACGGAATGGATAGTCATTATCTTATGTATTGGCGTGGTAATAGCCGCAGAATTGTTTAATACAGCCATTGAGAAATTGGTGGATCTGGTTTCTCCCGAGCGTCACCCCATTGCAGGGCAGGTAAAAGACATTGCCGCCGGAGCAGTGCTGGTGTGCGCTGTTGCGGCGGCAATTATCGGAATTATTATTTTTCTCCCGTATTTAAGTTAAGAGAGAGGGGAAAGGAGTTAGGATGAATCCGATAGATTGGCGGATTTACAAGTTTCATCTTACTTTTTTCCTCTTATAATAAGGATACGTCAGCAAAAAGAAAAAAGCCAAAGCTACCAGGATTCCAATACCGATTACCTTATAAATCAACTGAAAATCAGTATATAGATAAACATCTGCAATACCGGTCCCATCTGCAAATTCAGAATACATTTCTCCATGATCCGATAGGAAACAACAAACTGCAAGACCAATCAGAATACCGGTTTCCATGGCCAAATGGCAAGTTGTATTCGCTGTTCCCCGTTGACAATGTTGCGAGAGCTTAACAAATATCTTCGTAAAAGGTATCGTAAGCACTACCAGAACAACGAGAAAAAACAGTGCAGCATAATCCCCTTGTTTGATTAACAATAATGCAATGCCGGGAATAAAAGCAATCAGTACCAAATTGAGGGCGGGAAGCCAACCCCGCAACAACAAGAAACGATCAAGATTGCAATGCCCCACTCCTATCGGTGCACGGAAAGCTACATATACCCGCAATGCAAATAGAATACTGAATATACTGCATAATATAGAAAAATATGCCGTCATACTGAAACCTTTGAACTGGAACATCCATATTCCCGCTGCCACTCCTACCAGCATACCCAAGCGGGCTGCCAGTGCAAAGCCCAGATTTCCGGCACTACGGCGCGAAGCAGTAGTGATATCGATGGCCACCGTAATGCCTGCCGTCGCAGCCAATCCGAATGCTCCACCCTGCACAGCAACAAGCATCAGCAACCTCGGAAAAGTATCGACAAAGATATAGCCTAAAGTCGTTCCCAAAATCACAAATATGGAATAGACAAGTACACGTTTCCGCTTATACTCATCTCCCAGATATGCATGGAACGGCCCCACCAGGAACATCGCCGCTGCAAATACCAGAAACATGCTGCCAGCCTGCCCTGTGGAAATACCCAATCGGGACATCATCACCGAGGGAAGCACCGGGAAAAGCATGTAGATGGATGCAAAAAGCAGGAAATTGGCAAAGCATATCCTCATAAAGCCCAGTGACCAAAGATTATCAGTATTGCTCTTTCTCATTCGGGAAATCTAAGTTCTTGACATCAGATACATAACGGCTGATAGCATCAGTCATCACAGTATGCAGATCGGCATAACGACGCAGGAAACGAGGACGGAAACCATTGTTCATTCCCAGCATATCCTGAATCACCAACACCTGGCCATCTACTCCACCACCAGCACCGATACCGATAATAGGAATGGTCAGTTCACTTGCCACACGTTCGGCTAAAGCGGCAGGAATTTTCTCCAGTACAATGGCAAAACAACCGGCTTCTTCCAGCATGTGAGCGTCACTGATCAGTTTTTCAGCTTCCGTATCATCTTTCGCACGAACCGTATAAGTACCGTATTTATTGATAGATTGCGGCATCAGTCCAAGATGTCCCATAATAGGAATACCGGCACTGAGGATACGTTTCACCGTACCTATAATTTCTTCACCACCCTCCAGTTTCAGAGCGTCTGCATGACTCTCTTTCATAATACGGATAGCCGAAGCAAGACCTTCCATCTCATTACCTTGGTAAGATCCAAAAGGCATATCTACTACCACCATAGCACGTTTCACACCACGAACTACGGATTTTGCATGATATATCATCTGGTCGAGGGTAATCGGAAGCGTAGTCACATTACCTGCCATCACATTACTGGCAGAATCGCCTACCAGGATTACATCCATGCCTGCACCGTCTACAATCTGTGCCATAGTATAGTCATAAGACGTCAACATAGATATCTTTTCGCCTCTCTGCTTCATCTCTACAAGGCGATGAGTAGTCACTTTTCGAGTGTCATCTGAAATATAACCAGCCATAATTTTAATTATTTAGTTATTGATTGCTTTTTCACCACAGATTACACAGATTGGCACAGAGCAATATCATCCTCAGCATATTATCTGTGTAAATCAGTGTAATCTGTGGTGAAATCGCCGCAAAGGTAATGCTTTTTCCCTTTACTTATGCAATTCTGTTAATTTATCGTAAGTGAACCCTTGGAAATCATCTAAAACATAATGACACAACGGAACTATTTCTTCGCGTGAATTGGTAGTGGCCAAACCTATTACTGTAGCTCCGGAAGCCATACCCGCTTTCAGTCCGTTGAAAGAGTCTTCGAAAACGTAAGTTGTTTCCGGTGTGGTGCCAAATACTTTCATGCCAAGCAAGAAGCAATCCGGTGCAGGTTTGGAAGCTGTGAACATTTCAGCCGTAAGAATACGGTCGAACATAGTTTTGATTTCGGGTTTGGCACGATATACAGCTTCCATCTTTTTATCATTGGAACTGGTGACCACAGCCATCTTTACACCATTGCGACGGAGATCGGCAATAAAAGATTCTACACCGGGAATAAATTCGAATGTCATTTCCTGCTCAAAGCGGTCGAGGCCGGCGGTAATTTCTTCCTGTTCTTTAATCATACCGGGAAAGAAGGTGTTATAGATATACACCAAAGTTTGTCCCTTTACGCGGCTTTCAAGGTCTTCCATACCCAAGTAATCTACTCCCATTTTGTGCCAGAAGATGCTATACTGCGTCTCTGTGTCGACAACGACACCGTCGAAGTCGAAAAGAACGGCGATGTTTTTTGTTTCAGTCATATAAACTTCCTTTTACCTTATTATGTTAATACCTTATCAATTACGATACAAAGGTCTGAATAATCCTTGAACAGAGCAAATAAATGAGTAACTTTGCTGCAAATACAGATACGCGGACGGCACGGACCAGAGCGGACGAACGCGGATTCATTACTTTCTTTAGATTAATAGTTATGGATAATAACCCTCACATATTAGGTACCGAACGTATAGGTAAACTGCTGCTACAATATTCTATACCCGCCATCATCGGTATGACGATTACTTCACTGTACAACATCATCGACAGCATTTTCATCGGTCACGGTGTGGGTGCAATGGGTATTGCCGGATTGGCCATTACTTTTCCGCTGATGAATCTTGTGGTAGCATTCTGTACATTGGTGTCGGCAGGTGGATCTACAATCTCATCCATCCGTTTGGGGCAGAAAGATTTGGATGGAGCTACCGAGGTATTGGGAAATACGCTGATGTTTTGTCTGATCAATGCTGTTGTTTTCGGCGGACTCGCCTTTTTGTTTCTGGATGAAATATTAAGGTTCTTCGGTGCCAGCCAGGATACACTGCCCTATGCCCGGGATTTCATGCAAATTATTCTTGCAGGAACACCTATTACTTACACGATGATCGGACTGAACAATATCATGCGTGCCACGGGATATCCTAAAAAGGCAATGTTGACTTCCATGGTAACCGTGGTTTGTAACATCATCCTTGCTCCTATCTTTATCTTCCATTTTGACTGGGGTATTCGCGGAGCTGCCACGGCAACCGTTATTTCGCAGTTTATCGGTATGGTGTGGGTAGTGAAACATTTCCTTGATAAAGACAGCTTTGTGCGCTTCCGCCCGGACTTCTGGAAACTAAAGAAGCGCATCATCAGCAGTATTTTCTCGATCGGAATGTCACCTTTCTTGATGAATGTGTGCGCCTGTGTCATTGTGATTATCATCAACAACTCTCTGCAACGCCACGGAGGTGATATGGCCATCGGAGCTTACGGCATCATCAATCGCCTGCTCACTCTCTATATAATGATTGTATTAGGATTAACCATGGGTATGCAGCCCATTGTGGGATATAATTTCGGGGCACAGAAGCATGACCGTGTGAAGCAAACCTTGAAACTGAGTATCCTGACCGGTGTGTGCATCACGAGCAGTGGTTTCCTCATTTGCGAGCTTTTCCCGCATGCTGTGTCCGCTATCTTCACAAACGATCAGGAACTGATTGACATTGCTTCACGCGGTGTTCGCATTTGCGTGCTGATGTTCCCGTTGGTGGGTGCGCAGATTGTTATCGGTAACTTCTTCCAAAGTATCGGAAAGGCTAAAATCAGTATTTTCCTTTCACTTACCCGGCAACTCTTATATTTACTTCCCGGTCTGATCTTCTTCCCCCGCTTTATAGGATTGGATGGTATCTGGACCAGCATGCCGGTGGCTGACTTTTTCGCTTTCCTAACAGCACTTGTAGTGTTATGGACGTATATTCGAAAGAAAAACAAAGAGAGTATCGCGTAAGTAATTTGTACCACTCAAACAGAAGGTATAACCTTCAACTAAAAAGGGTGTAGCCCTAAGCACCAAAGGGCTACACCATCCTTATCAAAGGGTGTAGCCATCCGATCTGAAAGGCTACACCCTTTTTATTCAGCTTTACAGATAGCTGTAGGCAAGGTTAAAGCATTAAATTACCTCTATTCGCTCTTGATGCTCTGTACTGGATTTTCATTGGCAATGCGCCAGGCTTTAAGAATCACCAGAAGTACAATAAGCACCAATAAGCCCACTGCCAGCAGAACAAACCACACCGGTGAAGGCAGTGTACTATCGGCAAACTGTTCCAGCCAGACACCGGAAACATACCAGGCAAAGCCAGTGCCGAGGATCACCGCACCAATAGCCACTTTTAGTATGTCCATTGCCAGTAAGCTAAGAATAGAAGGAGCTTCGGCACCATTCACCTTACGAATTGCAATTTCTTTGGAACGACGTTGAGTCTCATCGTTCACATAGCCAATAAGTCCCATGAGTACAATAAAGAAAATGCAAAGAGAAGTGATCCATACAGTATTACGGAAACGATACACATTGCTGTAATTTTCCCGTTGGATATCCATATAGGTTATAAACTCCAATGCAGCTTTCGGATATGCTTCTTTGACAAACTCATTCAGTCGCGCAAGATTTTCATCTACAGGTTCTTTTAAGCGGACGTTGTAAGACCCGTTACGTTTATCCGAAAGGATGAAAGCCGTACAAGTCTGTTCCATAAAAAAGCCCATATTACGCACATCTTCTACGATACCCACCACCGTAGGTTGGCTATCAAGACCCACCCATTGTGCATTGACTGGTAAGCGTTGTCCCAAGGCTTTATCTCCCCATTTCATCGTTTCCACCACTTTACGACCTATTAATGCTTCGCCGATATGTTCAGGCCAGGCACCTTCCACCAACTGCATACCTACTGTTTGCGGAAAGTCTTTCGCAACGTTCTGGAAGTGTAGCGGACAAAGGAAATTACCTTGAATATCTGTCAGCCCTGTAGTGCTGTAATGTGAAAGCAGCGAATTACTATTACGTGCTACAGACTCCACATAAGGTTGCCTGCGAATGTCATCTTCCACTCCTTGTCCGCTCAGATTTTCCGTGGTGCGCAACTGCCCCACCGCCAATCGCTCTGTGCGAAAACCAACACTTCGTGTCATCAAATCATGATACTGCCAAATTGTAGTAACCAACACTCCCAGGATAAAAGATACGCCAATAAACTGTACGAACAACAACCCCCGTTTCCATGAACGCTTACTGTCAGTATATCTACGGAAAATCTGTGTTACAGGAATATTAGCAAACATTCTACCCGGTAGAACACCTGCGACTAAGAACAACAGAAGTACAGTCAGACCGGGAACCCACAGATTTTGCCAGGTAAAGAGTTCTGCAAGGCGGACATGCAACATATCCTCTATCCCTTCACGGAAAATATACATCAACACCAGACAGGCTATAATAGAAGTAGCAACTAGTATTCCTGTTTCCCACATGAACATACCCAACACATGCGTTCCGTCAGCACCACAACACTTATGTACTCCCACTGCTTTGGCACGACGGCTGAACGAAGCCACTGCGGCCAGCACATAATTCATGATAGAAACAAAGAAGATAGAAAAGCCCAGTACACCCAGTATTACCAGACGTCGTACATTGTCAGAAGAACTAAGATAGATATCCGGCAATGGCAAGATGCTGAATTCCATTACATCCGTTCCTTCTTTAGCCTCGGTATATCGCTCTACGGCTTTCTGTATGCGATTATTCATCGCCTCTACGCTTTCAGGACTTTTCAGGCGGAAAAGAACGTTATAAATATCATTCGACTTCCATGTGCCACGTCCATAAATATATTCTTCAAGAGTAGGCAGTGAAATGACTGTGTTATGCGGATATACCGTATTGCCGGGAACATCCTGATAAATACCACGTACAGTGACATCCAACATTTTACTCATAGAGAAAGTCTTTCCAACCGGCTCCTCGTCACCAAAAAGTTCGCGTGCTTTACTCTGTGAGAGAAAGACAGACAAAGGTGTAGCCAATTCGTGTGGGTCACCACGTAATATTTCCAAGCCGATGGTCTGGAAAAAAAGTGTATCTGCAAACATGACCTGCATATCTTCCAGTTTCTTATCGTCAATATAGCAGTCGGGCTGATAGAAGTTAACGGAAAGACTGGCAGATTCTATCAAATCCGGCAATGCCTCCCAGAGATCAGCGGCGGCAGGGCGAAAAGTGCTATCGTCATAGTTTTTATCAGGAATTCCCTCCTTCACCCTACGGCAACGCATTAAAGCTACATTTTCCGGATCTTTATAAAAATTCTCATAACTCAATTCATAAGCTATTTGCGAGAAAAGCAAGATACCTATCAGCAGCCCTAGTGTCAGGGACACCAGTTTAATGAAATTACTGCCCCGCCCACGAAGCAAAATCTGAACCGTATAATAAAGTTGTCTCATATCTTTCTTTTTTTACTCGCTTTTAATACTGTTTACCGGATTTTCGTTCGCTATCCGCCATGACTTCCAGATGACGCAAGCGAGGATAAGTAACAGGATAACTAATGCTATCAATATATATACCGGCCAGGAAAGCGGCACTTGTTCGGCAAACTGATCCATCCACATTCCATTGATATATGCTGCAGATATAATGCCGATAATAACAGCCGGAGCCGCTACATAAAGGACATCTTTCGAAAGCAACTCCAATATTCCCAAAGATTCCGCCCCATTCACCTTACGAATAGCGATTTCCTTGGAACGACGACGCACTTCGTCTGTAGTATAACCAATCAGGCCCATCAGCATGACAAAGAACATAGTCAATGCCGCCAATATCGTGGCGTTACTGAAGACACGAACCGGATTATACTTGTTCAAAATCTGATCTTCCATACTATAGAAGTCAACCGTCTTGTCAGGATAAGCCTCAGAGACGTCCTTGTTCAGACGACGTAAATTCTCGGCAAAGGGTTCCTTGAGACGTACATGAACAGTATTACCAAAGGTACGGGTATAGCCAAACATAATGACATCCTGTGGCTGATAGAAAGAGCCTATATGGAAATTCTTCAGCACACCTACTACTTTCAAATTTCGACCTTCGGCACGCAACGGATGATTCAGCGCTTTGTCTCCCCAACGCATCCGTTCCGCAAAAGCCTCATTCACGACTATTTCGTCCGATGCACGCGCCGGACGCCCTTCCTTCATCGTCATCCCCATCATCTTAAAGTAGTCTTCAAGTGCATAACTGAATCGGGTCGAGAAGAGCGATTGTCCACCCTCACCTTCAATCATTGAACCGCTATAGCTCCATACTGGGGTACTGACAGCAGAAGATACCTCCTCCACATAAGGCAGTCCGCGGAAGAATTGCAAGGCAGGACCACTCGCTTCTTCACCACCGAAATAAACATTTCCGATAGCAACACGCTGTGGATTGTAGCCCATATCTTTATCTTTCACATAATTGTACTGCGCCATCACCACATACATCAGTCCACAAATGAAGGCCACACCCGCAAACTGAACGAAAAGTAACGGACGTTTCCACCCCTTCTTACCTTCTGTATAGCGGCGGAACACCTGAGACACAGGTATGCGGGCAAACAGCCTGCCTGGCAGAATTCCACCTACAATGAACAGAACCAGCACCACAACAAGCGGCACCCAGATACGATCCGGTGCAAAAAGTACACTCAACTTGGCTGCGGTAGTATCTTCTATGAACTCCTGGAAATTGAGTAATATCAACCCCATCAACACCAAGGCCAGCGCAATAATAATTCCCGTTTCCAAAAGAAACATTGAGAACACCGTACCTCCACTTGCACCGCTGCACTTATGCACACCCACCGCTTTGGCACGATACGTGAGCGAAGAAATAGAAATGAGCACGTAGTTCAGTGACGCGATAAAAAGAATAGCCAGAGCTAAGATACTCATAATGCTGTCCATGCGTTTCACCTGATCTTCGTCACGATACACATCACGGATAGGTTTCACAAAAGCAGTGTAACCGTATGCTTTCTTATCTTCTTCCGGCCGATACTTCTGTATCATGGCATCCAGACGGGCATTCACCACTTCCTTGTCAGCTCCCGGACGGAAACGGATATATTCGTAATAGCTGTCGCCTCCGCGCCAGGAATAGTTACCCCAGTCACGGCTCCAAGCCGTAGGCATGGAAATAACAGCTTCCGGACGCATAGTAGCGTTCTCGGGCAAATCGACATAAGTGCCCTTTACCGTCAGTTGCAACTCCTTATTATAACTAATGACTTTTCCAATAGGATTCTCACCACCATATATTTTCTGAGCCAAATCGTCACTCAAAAATATGACATCGTTCTGCATCAGATCTTTTTCCGGATTGCCACTCAGTACCTCAATACCCATAGTCTTGAAAAAAAGTGAATCGGCTAATATTTTCCGGGCATCGATGCGTACACTGCCATTGTAAAGTGGTGAAGAAACAAAATACGCAATGCTGGCAGCCGCCTCTACCTCTTTGGGAAAATTCTCCAAAATGGCACCTGCCACAGGACCACAGTTTTGTTTTTGCGGTTCAAATTGTTCACCCTCAGCCGAAAATATGGAGTATATCTGATAAAGATCATCATAGTCCTTGTAGCAAGTATCATAGCTTTGTTCAAAAGCCACACGTGAAAACAGCAGAATACTCATCGTCAATCCCAATCCAAGGGAAATGACTTTGATTATATTCGAACCGCGCCCACGCAACAGGGTACGTATGACATAATATAGTTGTTTCATAGTTCAATCTCTTTATAAACTTATACTCCTTGTGCCGCAATACTGGCCACCACGCTACCATCAAACAAATGTATCGTACGATGTGCAAACGAAGCGTCATGCTGAGAGTGTGTTACCATAATAATCGTCGTTCCCTCCCGATTCAATTCCGTCAACAGATTCATGACTTCTGCACCATTCTTAGAATCCAGATTACCGGTCGGTTCATCGGCAAGTATTAATTTAGGATTAGTTACCACAGCACGGGCAATAGCTACACGTTGCTGCTGACCACCGGACAATTGTTGTGGGAAATGCTTGGCACGATGGCTGATATTCATTCGTTTCAATATATCCTCCACCATCCGACGACGTTCGGAAGCCTTAATGCCGAGATACGTCAAAGGCAATTCCACATTTTCATAAACATTCAGTTCGTCTATCAAGTTAAAGCTTTGGAATACGAAACCTAGTTTACCTTTCCGCACACGGGTACGTTCTTTTTCTTTTAGGTCTCCGACTTCCTGTCCCAGAAGTTTATATGAACCTTCCGTCGGATTATCCAGCAATCCCAAGATATTCAACAGGGTTGATTTACCACAACCTGACGGTCCCATGATGGCTACAAATTCTCCCTCTTTCACCTCAAGATTCACATGGTTCAATGCTACTGTTTCTACTTCCGTTGTACGGAATACTTTGCTGATGTCATTAATTTCAATCATGATGTTTATTATTAAAGTCTTATATAATATTCTGTTTATATAAATGCAGAAAGCATGCCAAAACTTAATATTCGTTCATTATCAACAAATTATCTTTTTAAGCGTATACAAATAGTGTCTAATAATTAGACACCTTCGTCTAAAAAATGGACAATTATGGAAATTAGTACAGCACGAAGGAACAGAAAAAAGGAAAATAAGACAATCATTTATCTAAAAGAAAACTCTATCTTTGCAATCAGTTTTCAATCAAAGAGATTATATAATATTAATATCATACACATGAAACTATCTAAACTCCTGTTCATTCCGCTTACCGGCCTGTTTATGGGCGGTTGCGATATGATAGATTACCATCCTTATGATGTCCGCATCAGTGGTCAGACAGATATAAATAATCGTAATATAGAAAAGATAGAGGCCAATTGCAAGGATAAGGCAACTATTCGTTTTGTCACTATGGGTGACTCCCAGCGTTGGTATGATGAGACCCTGGACTTTGTCAATCACCTTAATAAACGGGATGATATAGATTTTGTCATTCATGGCGGAGATTACAGCGACTTCGGTGTTACAGACGAGTTCCTGTGGCAACGTGATATCATGAATAAGCTGAAAGTTCCCTATGTCGGTCTGATCGGTAATCATGACTGCCTCGGTACAGGCGAAGAAACTTTTCGTATTGTATTCGGTGACCCCAATTTTTCTTTCATAGCCGGTCGCATCAAATTCATTTGTCTGAACACCAATGCTATCGAATTCGACTACTCCCGCCCCATCCCTGACTTTGAATTCATTAATGCCCAGTTAGATGATCGCCGCGACGAGTACGACCGTACTATCTTCTCCATGCATATACGACCGTTTTGCATGGAGTTTAACAATAATGTAGCTCAAGTGTTTCAATATACCATTAAGCAATTTCCCGGCTTACTATTCTGTACTGCTGCGCATGAACATCGCGTATTCGAAGAAGATTTTTTTGAAGATGGCGTGATGTATTACATGAGCGACTGTATGAAACACCGCAACTATTATATATTTACTGTAACCCCTGATGGATATGAGCGTGAAGTGGTCTATTATTAAAGCACTGACGTGCTTCCTTCTTGTATGCTCATCAACCGGCTATGCGCAAGAAGCCAGTACAATAACCATAGAGCCACGCCGGGTATTCAGAGATACCGTTATCATCACAAAACATGATACCGTGTGGCTGGAGAAAGAAAAAGTAAAAATAGACAGTGCCGATATCAGTAATAAACGTTCCAGCCGTTATGATAAGCGCGTCCATCGCTATCGTAAACACTGGGAAAGCCTGATACCAACACATACAAAGCTGCAATTTGCCGGTAACATGGGATTGCTATCTCTGGGTACAGGATGGGATTATGGAAAACGGAATCAGTGGGAAACAGATATCTTTTTCGGTATTCTGCCTAAGTACGACTCCAAACGTACCAAAATCACCATGACTCTGAAGCAGAACTATATGCCATGGAGTATAGCTCTTGGAAAAGAATTTGCTGTCGAACCACTTGCATGCGGCATGTATTTCAATACAGTATTCGGCAATGAATTTTGGACACATGAACCCGAACGTTATCCAAAAGGTTATTACGGCTTCTCATCCAAGGTACGCATTCATGTATTCCTGGGACAACGTCTGACTTATAATATTCCCCCACGTTGGCGTCTGGGAGCAAGAGCCGTTACTTTTTATTATGAAATAAGTACCTGTGATCTGTATGTAGTAAGTGCATTCACCAACAAATATCTGAAGCCCAAAGATTATCTCAGCTTATCGTTCGGACTGAAGACACAACTCTTTTAACCTTCTCTATAACCACAAAGTCATGTCTGCTCACGCGGACATGACCTCAAGAGAATTTCCTTTCTTTTTTATTACGATGCAAAGATGGAGATTCAGTGTTACGGAAACATGTATAGGATATGACAATGATGTAAAAATGGCAAGGGCTGCATCTTCTTTGTGCGAAGTGCAGCCCTTTACCTTAGATCTTTAGATATCCTATATTTAATAAGAACGAGCGAATAAAGCACGACAAGCAGAAGGTTTGCCTGTCACCATACAGGTACCCGGTTCTTTGTCATCATCCAAGAACGTTTCGAAAGGAATACAACGGATAGTTGCTTTTGTTTCTTCTTTAATCTTCTCCTCTGTTTCAACAGTACCATCCCAGTGAGCAAGAATAAATCCACCTTCTTCAATCTTCTCCTTGAATTCATCATAACTATCCACTTTCGTGATATGAGAGTTACGGTAGTTAAGGGCTTTCTGATAGACATTAGTCTGGATTTCTTCTAACAGGTTCTTTACATATTCTTCGATGCCGTCGCAAGAAAGAGTTTCTTTCTCCAATGTATCGCGACGCATAACTTCCATTGTATTGTTCTCCAAATCACGACCACCCATAACAAGACGTACCGGCACACCTTTCAGTTCATAATCAGCAAATTTGAAACCCGGACGTTTGTTATCAGCATTGTCATACTTAACAGAAATACCCATAGACTTCAGTTTAGCAACAATGCCTGCCACTTTCTCGTTAATCTTCTGCAGCATCTCTGCGTTCTTATAGATAGGCACGATAACCACCTGTATTGGAGCCAGATGCGGAGGCAGTACAAGTCCGTTATCATCAGAGTGAGTCATGATCAGTGCACCCATCAGACGAGTAGATACCCCCCATGAAGTAGCCCAAACATATTCCATTTTGTTTTCCTTATTCACGAATTGCACGTCAAATGCCTTGGCGAAATTCTGTCCAAGGAAGTGCGACGTACCACTTTGCAAGGCTTTCCCATCCTGCATCATAGCCTCAATGGTATAAGTATCCAGTGCACCGGCAAAGCGCTCATTAGCCGATTTTACACCTTTCACTACGGGAACTGCCATGTATTTTTCGGCAAATTCGGCATATACATTCAGCATACGTACAGCTTCTTCTTCAGCTTCCTCACGGGTAGCATGTGCAGTATGCCCTTCCTGCCACAAAAATTCAGCAGTACGCAGGAAAAGACGAGTACGCATTTCCCAACGCATTACATTGGCCCATTGGTTACACAAGATAGGCAGGTCACGATAGGAATTAATCCAATTCTTATAAGTATTCCAAATGATGGTTTCTGAAGTAGGACGGATGATCAGTTCTTCTTCCAACTTAGCTTCCGGGTCCACAATAACTCCGCTACCGTCAGGAGCATTTTTCAGGCGATGATGAGTAACGACTGCACATTCCTTTGCAAAACCTTCCACATGTTCTGCCTCACGGCTGAGGAAAGATTTCGGAATCAACAATGGGAAATAAGCATTCACATGCCCTGTTTCCTTAAACATATCGTCGAGTTGACGCTGTATTTTCTCCCAAATAGCGTATCCGTAAGGTTTAATCACCATACAGCCACGCACAGCTGACTGTTCTGCCAGGTCGGCCTTTACCACCAGTTCATTATACCACTGCGAATAATTCTCGCTGCGTTTGGTCAGGTCTTTTAATTCTACTGCCATTTTATTTTGTTTTTTAAAGTTTTTCGGATTATACAAAATGAGGAAGCCACAAATCTGTAACTTCCCCATTTTTCGGCAAGAGCGGCAAACGAGGCTCGAACTCGCGACCCTCAGCTTGGGAAGCTACAAAAACAACTTCGTATTCACCTGTATATCAGAAATATATAATATGCGTATTTAAAATTTGACTTATATTTAGACTTACTTTCTAAGATCTGATAAGTAATTATCAAAAATACGTGCAAAAATAGCAATAATATCAGATACCGCAATCCATTCGGTGGATTTTTTATATAATGGTCAATTTCCGTTGTTTAAATTGGGATTCTTTAATCGATCATTGCCGCGACTCGGAAAAAGAGATATAAAGTGCTGCGGATTTGGTATTATGGAGTCTATTTTTTCTTCTTTGGAAACATTTCTATGATATTCCTTCCTTACGAGCACTCTCGCCATTAAACACTCCGTCCCTTCCCTAAATCTTTAGTTACCAAAGTATATTATAAAACCAAAGTGGGACATAAGCCCCACTCCATCCTTTACAGATTTGCACTTTTCAAGATTTCCATTTGATAAACTTTTTCCCTTTTAGGCATTCCCCTTTTAAGTTCCGCAATTTCATGTCTTAATTCCGTTAACTCTTTAAGTACCCGCACATAACTTTCTGACATGCGCAGGATGTGCTTCATCATTAGATCATAATTTTCATTCATTAGATTACAAATTAATATTATACAGAAAAGATAACAGAAATAGTAACAATAATTATCTCATAAAAGTTTTATTTTAAAACATGTTTATGAACATAATAATTACACAGCCTCCCTTCTACCTTTGAAAACACTATGAATTTGTTTCAACGAATTGTCAAGCTCATCAAATCTATTCTGCAAATCATCTAATAATGATTCATAAATTACTAACGTTGATTTATACATGCGTTCCCAATATTCGGCACTTTCTGGTGATGGCATTCCTTCCACTTCTTCTTTTGATAATAACGCAGGCGATTCACTGTTCAGGAACATATTACCTTTACCGGTAAGGATGTAGTTGGCGTTGACTTGATATATTTGACAAAACTCTTGTAGCGTATTCATAGATACACCACATATCCCACGTCTAATTTTAGACATGGTAGCTTTAGATAAATTTTCTAAAGTGTTCCATACCTTGTAATCGGTAAGTCCCAACTTTTCTATCGTTTCTAAAAAACGATAAGTGTAATCGTTAAATGCTTCCATAATTTATATTTTTCAATTAGTGGCTAAAAAAACATCCAAAATATTATTAGTAACAAATAATGTTACTATCTTTGCATCCGTAACAAGTGCAAGTCGTTACCTAACATGATTAAACATTCTCCTTCCGGAGTTTATATATGATTGCCTCGTAGTAGCTTGCACCTATTACGGGGTTTTCTATTTAAAGCCCGTTGTACAATCGGCGGTAGGCTGCATAAGCAGAGAGACAGAGGGTTGTGCTCCTAAAACTCGATACTGCGTGGGTGTGAGAAATCGAGAGGCGAACGAAACCGGAGTGCCTTCACAGCGACAAGTAAGCAAAAAGTCCGGGAAGATAGTGACTTGTTAATGCTATCCAGCTAAAAACGGCGTACTTTATACGAGCGATGACTGTTTGAATGCTGCTAATAGCCAAGAGGAGTAAAACCCTCTAAAGGGCAAACTATGCAGCATTCAGCACCTTAACCGAGTGAGACGTTTACTTGATTAAATAACAATATCTATAAGATTATAATTATTAATTAACCGATTGTATAACTAAATCAAAGAACGAATTATGAAAGAGCAATTTATTCCTTACCAACCATTAGAACAATTTATTCCCATTCCTAAGGCTATTATTCAGTTGGCATTGTCTAATGCAAGGAACAATAGCGAAATTAGTGATGGAGAGCTTGCGGATTTGATAGAGTTATATCTATACTTGTTTATGAAAGACCGCAATATTGCTATTTTCATCGATGACAGATGCGATGACGCACACCTATTATTCGATTCTTCTCATATAGTAGAAAGTGATTAACGAATAGCCAAACCGATTGTACAATATGTCAAAGAACGAATTTCTATCTGATTATGCTCCTACAGAAGTAGAACCATCAGGTCTATCTTGCAATGAAGAAAATTATAATTGTTTTATTAGAACGTATGTCGATAATATCATTATGTCTCCTCAAGAGAAATTGAATATAGAGCGCAGATTAGCTCAGTATAGTTCTCAATATTGTGAACGCCACCTATTTCGGTCATCATATTTAATAATGACTCTTTTGATTGTTTGCTTAACCTTAACATTGATATTAATCCTCTGTTTGCTAATATAGATTTTATCACATTCTCACAATCTTTATGAAGTCCAATCCTGCTTTGATGTATCATAGCTGACAAACCGCTTAATATAATCTGATATACATCATTACAGTTCTTGTTGTTCTTTGCCATATACATCAGCAAGATAGCCATGTGAAACTCAATTAAATTCTTTTCAGAACGAATATATATATCCGTTTCCTGCTTATTTATTTCTTTCCTTAGTGCGAATATCTCTTTTAATTCCTCCTTTACATTGATAGCTGTATATATCTGCCACCCGATAAGCACCGTCACCAGTAACGCCAATATTCCAACTATTATCCCCTGGTAGTCCAAACCCAATTCAGGAGTATTCGGGCACACCCGGCAAATGGCTATAATGGATATTATAGTGGATATTACAGATAATATCAGTATTACTATGTTTCTATATTTTTTCATATCTATTTAATAATCAATCAATTATATAAAATATGTTTTATAACATACAAAATAGTAACATAAAAAGTCACCATTTTATTGTAGTAACAAAATAAGTCACTATCTTTGCACTGTTGTTAATCAACAACGTTACTTTTTTAAAGTAAATACAAAGATAATTAAATAAATAAAGAAAGCAAATATGAAGTACGATTTATCAGACATAATGAAAAAAGCTCATATCTTCTATAAGACAGGTAAATACACTTGGTCTGAGTGCTTAAAAAAGTCTTGGAAGATGGCAAAGTTTTCAGTGTGGGTAAAGGAGACAAAAGAAGGCGTTTCTACCGACTATAAGGCAGAAGCTGATAAAAAATACCTTAATCAGATAAACAGTCAACTTGGAGAATATAAGCCAGCTAAAAGAAGTTCATACGACAGCTTTAATGCTCCAATATCCGCTTACTATACAAATAACAACAGAGGACGTTTCGGTTCTTGTTTTGTGGGAGATTGATTAATTATTAAACAAATACTATATGGAAAGTAAACAAACAATAGCAGTAAAGATAATCTCACCGGCAGCTACTTTAAAGAGCATATCTGTTGGTGAAACCAGAGTCATAAGAAGTAGAGATATAAAAGAGAATATTGTCCGTTCTACTGCCAGTAGACTGGCAAAACACGGATATACATTCTATACACGTGTGTGTCCGGAAGGAGTTTCAGTAACAAGAACCCAATAACATTATAATTAGTAATAGCTATGATCTATTCATTACCAAGCGAAATAAGGTTGTTTGTGATTTTTTTTCAATAATAATACAATAATTAAATAACCATGTCACGTACAAAGAATTTAGGAAGAGTAACACCCCTTGAAAAAGTATGGCTCAGTAAAACAGAACTTGCCGCATACTTAGGAGTGTCAGAACGATATGTATTGGAAAACATCAATACAAATCCCAAAGTCAACATATATAGGCTATCAAACAAAGCTTATATCTATGACCGCCAAAACATAGATGATCTAATCCGGTCTTCCAAGATATAGAGTTTTTGAATCCTAATTATGAAAAAGAGAGATTACCAATTAATAAAAGATGGCAAATACAATATGAAAGCCATCATGCAAAGAGCCTGGGTTTACATGAAGCAGAATAAGGCTTTCAAGTGGTATTCTTTTGCTAAGGCTTTGAAAGATGCTTGGGTGGATGCAAGTTTGAAGATGGACGAGTATAAGGCTCAAGTTAATCCTCAGTATCTAGATTATCCCAAACCCGCTAACAATTTTAGGCAAGCCTTGATTGATTTAGATCCAACGTTAAAATGTTACGATAGTAGTTGGAGATAACAATTAACCTCATACGATTATGATAGAAACAATTATGATATTGGTGAGCTTGTACGCTGGCTATAGGCTGTTCAGGAAGTCAGGTGAAAAGTTCTTCTACAAAGATTGATCCACAGCCCTACTGACGGATTGAACGACATCCAGTAGCGAGAACTGGGTAGGGATCTAAGGCGAAACCGATGAGCCTAACATTCGGGAAAATGCGAGACATCTGCTTAGTGGTCTGACTTCTGTGGTCAATAAAATACAGCGCATAGCCGCAGCCCTATACATCCGGGGATTATATAGCGGAAAGTGAATAAGGCAGCTGGAGCCGTAACGATTGACTTGTCTCGTGAAAGCACTGTACGATAAGTAGAATGATACACTTTACGTATCTATTGCTAAAAAGTGACTTCAAAGGTGTGGTACTACCGTAATAGCATAGGATGTTATTTACAAGGAGTTTTTATTATAGAGCCCCAAAATACAGATTTAGAATTATTGAGATTTTGAACATCTTTATATGAATTAATCATTTTATTCAAAATCCTACGTTGTTCCTTTTCTGAAGGAGTCTTAGACTTACCATTTCTAAATCCAATATGTTTAATTTAATAAATAAATAAGATGAATTTTATTGGGAAAAAAGTTATTATCCGCGCTGATAGAAGCGGCGTATTTTTTGGGACATTGAAAGAAAAGAATGGCAGTGAAGTTACATTAACAAACTGCCGCAGATTGTGGTGCTGGTACGGAGCCGCATCCATTTCCCAGCTCGCGGTCGAAGGGACAAAAAAACCAAGCGAATGCAAGTTCACTCTGGTAGTTCCTGCCATCACGATACTTGGAGTAATTGAGATTATCCCTTGTACGGAAGAGGCAGTCAAATCCATTGAGGAGGTGTCGGTATGGAAGAGCAGATAAAGCTATTTCTTAGTTCTGGCTCTGGCTATGGCTCTGGCGATGGCTATGGCTCTGGCTCTGGCTATGGCTCTGGCTATGGCTATGGCTCTGGCTATGGCTCTGGCTCTGGCTATGGCAATGGCTATGGCTCTGGCTATGGCTATGGCTCTGGCTCTGGCTATGGCTCTGGCAATGGCGATGGCTCTGGCTCTGGCGATGGCTCTGGCGATGGCTCTGGCTATGGCTCTGGCTATGGCTATGGCGTTAACATGTTTAATGGTGATAAAGTCTACATAATAGATGAAACGCCGACTATTATTAAAAGTGTCCGGGACAACATAGCCAAAGGATATATTCTCAATGGAGACTTTACCTTAACTCCGACATTTATTGTCAAGGATAATGGCAAATTTGCACATGGAGAGACATTACATGAGGCATTCTTTGCACTCCAAGAAAAACTGTATGATAATTCAACTGAGGAAGAGAGGTTAGAAGCTTTTAGAGCACATTTTCCTGACTTTGCGAAGAAGATATCTGCTAAAGAATTGTTTCATTGGCATCATGTTTTAACCGGTTCATGTAAGCAAGGAAGACTATCATTCTGTACCAATAAGGGTATAGATATTGACAAAGATGCATATACCATACATGAGTTTATAGAATTAACTCAAGATTCGTATGGCGGTCATATAATCAGGAAGCTGAAGTAATTATGCAATTATCCCGTGGCTTACCTATCCTTAGTGTAAGTAGTAAGGCAATCATCGGAACGCCCACGGGAACTATCCCGCAGAAAAGGTTAGTGCTAATACTGTACTAAAAGCCATGAGAGAAACGAAGTGCGCACCGTTTTACTTTACCCTTGTACAGGCGGTTAATTTTTAAATCTGAATAGTAATGAACCAAAATAGTGGAACAAAAAAAGGAGAAATGTGCAACCGGAATGGATGTACTGGAATAATCGAAGAAGGAGAAAAAGAAGGCTGTTGTTCCTGTCATATAAACCCTCCTTGTAGCTATTGTACTACGCAAACAGAGTATTGCCCTGTATGTGGATGGAGTGCAGAGGATGAGCAAAATGAGTATTTAAAAGAATATGCTAAAAACCAAACTCCGGTTACATATCAATATAAATCGGACGAACAGCTTTTTAATGAGTTGAAGGATGGTGAATTTGGTTATATACGAGTTGTTTCCGGTGGTCACACCATTGTTAGATTGAAAGGAAAACATCCAAATATGACTGCCAAAGAAATATATGCGAAACTCAATCTTTACGAAAACCCACACATGCCTCGCATGAAAAGATTTACCGATACGACTTTTGAGCTAACTTATTTTTGTGATTAACAAATAACAATAAAGAAATAATGGAAAAATTATTGGTATGGGAAATATACTCTACAGCAGATGTCTTTGGGGTTAAATCTTATGTTTCTGAAAATGGAAGAAGGGCGTTTTCTTCTGCCATGCTATTCAGGGGACTAAATGGAAACTATTTAGATTAACTAATAAATAAAACTATGAAAAAAGGTTTATTAGTAAAGTATAAAGCTCCCGGTTGGGAAAATAAGATCGGGAAGATATATAGCGTTAACGGTGACAGAGTTATGGTACAGTTTGGCAAACATGATTTTGTAGAGTTATACAGTGATGAATTGATAATAATGACAATGCTATAATCTTTGAGCAATTATTATAAGTGTATTAATCCTTTAAAATTACGATTATGAGTGAATTGAATTTGTATCAGAAGATACAAGCTGTTTCTAACGATATAAAGAACATCGAAAAGAATATGACCGTCGGAAAAGGCAATTATGCTTATAAGGCGGTTCAGGATATTGATGTTACTCTCGAAGTTAAGACAGCCGAAACAAAACATGGTTTGGTGAGTATTCCTATTAAACAAGAACTTGTAAAATCCGAAGTTATCGAGGTAGTAAAAGATGGTGGTGGGAAATCCATTCAATATATGGATATTGTGAAAATGACACTTCGCATTATTAACCTTGATAAGACTGATGAATTTATCGATGTAGAAAGTTTCGGTAGAGGTCTTGATCCCGGAGATAAAGGATTTGGAAAGGCTTCGACCTACGCAAGAAAATATGCTCTTTTGAACGCTTATAAGATTGCAACGGGTGAAGATCCTGATGAAAATAAGTCAAAGGAACAAACTCCTGTAACAGTTGATGAAATTAAAAACGCTGTTGTTAATTACATGATGCTCGATAACACATTTACGCAAAACATACTTTCCTATTTTAATGTTGGAAGTTCGGATGATATGAGTGCCGAGCAGTTCAAGATGGCTTACAATAATCTAAAGAAGAAAGGTAAGTTATGATAGAGACTATGTATATCGGCAGCGGTGATATTCATGCTTTGATGAGTGGGAAAGAAACCAAATCTCATTCTTCTTTAATGCAGCGTTTTGTCAGTGGTGTAAAGCCTAATTATAATGCTTATGCAAGTCCGATAGACGCTTTACGCACAGGCGCAATTCTTGAGGATAGGTATCTACTTACACTGCCTGATAATTACTTCGCACAATACGTTGTAACTTCGGAAGAGATGGATGTGTTTAAATGTAGTCTCGATTTTGCAAAAATAGACAAGGGTAAACTTGTCGATTTCGATGAATTGAAAACACTTGCCCTTTCTGATTACCTTGAATTTATAGAACCTATAAAGAATGATAATAAGGCTCTTGTTGATTATGTGAAAAAGAAGCATAAATCTTACTACAATCAAGTACAGGAACAGCTTTACTGCACAAAATTAGAGAGTTGCAACCTCGTTTTTCTCTCTGTAACATCTTATGATGATGATTATAACTGGAATAGAGTAATTAAGTCAAATGAATACTGTAAAGTAAGAATCACTCGTGACGAAAAGGCTATTTCTAAAATAACAGAGAGAGGATTAATATTTCAACAAATCAAAGATTTTTATACTAAATAGTTATGGCAAACCAACTTACAGGAAAGATATTATATATCTATCCAACTCAACAAATCCCATCGAAAGATGGGAGCAAAACTATTCTTAAAAGAGGGATAGTAATAGACTGTACACGCTATGATCCATATACAGGTCAACGTGGCTTTGAGAATACTCCCATGCTGGAGTTCATTGGTGATAGATGTTCGGAACTTGATAATTATCAAATCGGACAGATAGTCACTATATCATTTGACGTTCAAGGCACAAGATATCGAAACAAGGATAATGTTGAGCAGATTTTTACTCGCGTGCAACCTTATAGAATTGAGGCAAGGCAAACTCAACAGCCTTCTGCACCCATTCAGCAGTCAACATCACAACCGATAGCGCAACCTACGCCCCAACCGATTACTCAACAACAGCCTCAGAGTTTTCCACCAGCGCAAGGGAATAATGATGGCTTACCTTTTTAGAGTATGATGATAAACATATGTGCCCTATTAATAATGGCAATATCATTATTAATAGATTTCAAGTCAAAAAGAGAAGATAGATTCATTGTGTCTACTATGTATATTATAATTGCTTGGCTAATGTTAATATATAATAAGTTACCATGATTTTTGACTTGAAAAATGAATATCAAGTACCCAAATTCAAAGAATATGTAAACAAGCTGTTCAAGGAACATGCAGTGGTGGAAGTGAAAAAGAGACTACCCAACCGTACGCTTGCCCAAAATAGCTATTTACATCTCCTTTTAGGGTACTTTGGCAGTGAATACGGTTGCAGCCTGGATGAAGCTAAAATCGACTTCTATAAGCGGACTTGCAACCGTGATTTATTTGAACGCAAGACAGTTAACAAGAAAGGCAAAGAAGTAACCTATTTGCGTAGTTCTGCAGAGCTAACAACGGGTGAAATGACCTTATCTATTGACCGTTTTCGTAATTGGAGTGTTTCGGTAGCGGATATCTATTTGCCGGCCGCCAATGAACATCAAATGCTGGTATATGCCCAGCAAGAAATTGAACGTAACAAAGAATTTATATAGCCATGACAGACTTATTCGGGAATGATGTAAAACCTAGAAAGGTTTATAAGCGTGACAGCATCGGGCGGTTTGCCGATGAAAAGACGGCCAAGTATGAGCGTGCCTTGACGGATGCAGCTAAGTATAAGCAAATGTATCTCGCTGCTCAATCCCGAATGAGAGGTATGGCCAGAATATTGAGAATTAAAGATGAACTAATTTTAAAATTGAAAAATAATGATTGAAACAAGAAAAACAGAAATCCGGTATGTGACATCTGACCCGAAGAAGATGCTTAACATGTACCTTGCAAAACGTGTCCTCAAAACATGGGAGGAATCTTTCATTGATGAAGATACCGGTGAAACAGTCAACATAGAACGGCATGAAGTCCTCTTTGAGCGTGGCACGCTGATAGACCAAGACCTATTAGCAAAAATCCGTTTCAGTATGGAAGCTGATGGTATCAAGGAAGTGGAAGTTAGCAACCAGAATCGTTTGGCGTTCGAGAATGAGAACAAGTTTTTATATCCATACATCGCACAAGCACAGATAAGCGACAAGAAGTATAAGTTCTTGTTGTATGCCACTGGGCTGGAGAATGCTTGCCTTATTTTGAAAGACTACATCGAACTCAATTACCAGTTCGGGTTCACCCTGACGATGGCAAAGGAATTCGATTCCTGCGTGATTCTTACCGACAATCTGAAAGAACGTAAGGTCGATGATGTGGCTGTCGCTTACCTCAAAGACGAAATAACAATGGAAGAATACGTTGACAAGATGTACGATGAGACTGAAGATAGTAACGAAGAATCTAAACCGAATGAAAAGAAATTCTACCAGATTGAGACGAAAATCACCTTCACGGACGGGGAGAATGAAGACGAAAGGGTTCAGACTTTTGTCGTGAACACCTTCAACGTTGATAGGGCGATGATGCTTATCACTCACTACCTCAAAAATAAAGAGGAGGAATGCGAGAAGCAAGCCAAAGAAAAGGGGCATGAGTTCAATAAAAGAGAAATTCACACGGCTATTGAATCAGCCAAACCTATACCGGTCGGGCGGTTTATTCCGAAAGAGTTTTCAATAGCTTATATGGAATAACTTTGTTAACCTGTCTGCTCTGTCTGTAAAGATGGGGCAGGCAAACATGGGGATGCGCAGTGGAGTGCTTTTGACTTTCGAAAGGTGCACATGATAGAAAGTACGGTACGTGAGATATAAGGAGTAATTAACCTTAGAAGTAGCGCAAAAGGATATAGTCCTTGATTGGGTGTTCGAATCGCCCCATCTCCACATAAATGTGAGCCACACATAAATGGCATGGGTTAGTGAATAATGGTTTCGCCCCGGAGAATACGCTTCGGGGCTTTTAATTCAAGAATTATGGAAAAGAAATTTACCGTTGTTGAAATCGTGGAAAATCTTATTGGTAAGATTAATCCTGTTGGTGAAACGAATGAAGACGAAATTCGTTTTGAAAACCTCAAATTGATGTGCGATTTGACAAATAGTCTGATCTCAAAAATAGATAATGTGTCTTATGAGAACAAAGACAGGCAAGAACATTCGATAAAAAGAGCCGCTGAGTATGCAGAAAGGTTTTTAACAGAACAGATAGGAATACAATAATATGCCATACTACATAAAAGGACTAAGACTAAGAAGAAATAGATATTTGGGCTTATGAAACAAATCATTCATGGGAAATGTCCCAGCAAATCAAATTGCTACAAGGTTATTACTCTAAAAGGTCATGGAAGCCTTGCTAAACAATCAGCTTTAAAAGAGTATGAGAAATCTTTCTATCTGCAATGTAACCAGTATCGTAATAGAAATTATTCAGGTTTATTTGAGCTTCATCTGAGCGTATTCTACGAGAATCAGCGACCAGACCTTGACAATTGTATGAAAATCGTTTTAGATTGTCTGCAAGGATGTAAAGCCATCAAGAACGACCGTAATTGTGTGAAGATAGTAGCGGAGAAATTTATAGATAAAGTGAATCCGAGAATAGAATTTGAAATTATACCGATATGCAATTTAAATTAAGAGATTACCAACAAAAAGCTTATGTATGAAAATCATAAAAGAAGTAATTAGAGACATTGAACATATTTCCAAATGTCCTAGGAGTGGAGAAATAAACTTAATGTATGTAATCAAAAGAAATTATAGATATGGAATTCTTAGAGAAAGATTTAGAGGATATTATTTGGGAAGCATACCAAAGTGAAGATGGAAAGTATGGGCTATTTGATAAAGGGCTACCAATATCAGGTAAAATGTACAGACAAGTAAATCTTGGTGATTACGGAATACTTGATTTAATGACTGTAAGTATTAATCCCAATTATGTGAGAATAGCAATTTACGAGCTGAAAAGGGATATTGTTGATATATCAACAATGGCTCAAGCAGCGAGATATGGTACAGGAATCAATAAATACATAGAGGAAAGATGCAATATACACAACCGTTCTATATCCTTAGAATTTTTCTTAATAGGGAAGACAATAGATCGTAAATCTGATTTTGTATTTCTATATAGTAATAGTCCTTATTTTAAAATCTATTTATACAAATATGGATTAAATGGTATTCATTTTAAGTACCAGCAAAAGAATTGGGAAATCAAGGAAGCGAATATTCCAAATTATCACCAGCCTATAAGCGAGATAAAATCTTTGTTTGAAGAAGTAGATTCTCCATTTTAAGAAATGAGCGATAAAGGATTTATAAAACTAAGCCGCAAGTTTTTCTCGAATGAATTGTGGAAAGAAGCCCGGGAGTTTTCGGAGTGCGAAGCGTGGCTGGACTTATTGCAGTCCGCTCGATTTGAGGCAACCGACAAGGTATATAGCGAACTCATCGGAGGTCGAGAAATCTCTTATACAAGAGGACAATATCCTGCATCTATATCATTTTTAATGAAGCGTTGGCAGTGGTCTGAAAAGAAAGTAAGATACTTCTTGGGCAAACTGAAAAAACGTGGGATGATAACTACATGTGGAAAACAAGGAATGAATGTCATTACTATTTGTAAATATGATGAATATAACCCTATAAAGGGCGAAGATAAGGGCATAGATAACATCAATGAAATCAACGAGTTAAAGTATGCTTTGGGCAAGCTAAGGGCAGATGTAATAGGAGAAATAGAGAAATTAGGGCAAGCTGGGGGCAACAAGAAGAAGAAAGAAGAAGATAATACAAAGAAATCTCCTAAAGGAGATAAAGAAAGTATCATCCCTCCGGAAATATTAGAAAAATCCCTGGAAGATTGCTATGAGGAGCTATCCACCAACAGTTCATGGATAGAGACTGTCGTAATGAACAAGAGGTCTGCCGGTCATCCAAACCTGACATTGGATAGCTTTCAGGAATATCTCAAGAGATTCTTTGATAAGCTTCAAAATGAGGGGGAAACTCATAAAAGCCCGAAAGATGGAATGGCTCATTTTGTCAGGTGGCTGGATATTGAACTCGGAAAGTCTAAAACAGACAAGTACCAGACAGAAAATGAGCAGCTATTATTCTCCGCAAAAGGGAGTAATGGCGGCTATTACCAATTTCTGTCTTACATCAAGAAACAAGCGCCATATTGTTTTTCAAACATGCGATTACCTAGCGAGGAAGAATCCTTGCTGCTACGTGACAAATACGGAAACGAAATGTTTAAAAGCGCATTGCGTACAATCGAAGGAAGAGCAGATATCCGTTCCAAATGGGATGTGCTTTATTATGCGATTTTAAAACAATTTGAATATCAGAATGGAAGTTAATGTACAGTTACGTGATGAAGATGCCGAGAAAATAGTTCTAGGCACTATCATTCTTCAACGCAATGCTTTTGAAGAAGTGAGAGAGTTACTATCGGAAGAATCTTTCTACAATCCTTTCCATCAGGAGATATACAAGGCTATTCTTCAAGTGGTATCATCCGGAAACAGGCCTGATATGATAACGGTCAAGGGAAAGCTTGTCGCCAATGGTGTGAAGTTTGAACTGGTGGAGTATATGAAGATTGCTTCTAACAGTACTTTTGACTTGTATCAGTATGCAGCTAGGCTTCATGACTTGGCCATCAGGCGTAAGTTCTATGTAATAGGGCAATATCTAGTCTCAAACTCTTATTCGGAATCAGAAGATATTCTTGATGTGACTAATTCGGTCAGTAATGAACTGGCGTCTCTGTTTAAATCAAGTAGCACTACGGTATCAACCATTAATGATGGGCTAGAGAATGTTTACAGCATGATAAATGAGAATCTCTCAGGAGCTAAAACTATCACTGGAACTCCTACAGGTTTTGAAAAGATTGATAGCAAATCAGGTGGTTTACAGAGATCGGATTTGATAATTATTGCCGGTGAGACTTCGCAGGGCAAGACCTCTTTAGCTGTTTCTATCATGAGGAATGCAGCAGATTTTGGTGCCAAAATTGCCATGTATTCTATGGAGATGAAAAAAGAACAAATAACAGCTCGTATTCTTTCTATGGAGAGTGGTGTTTCTGCCAATCAGATCATGTACTCACGCTTGACAGATTCGCAATTACAGGCAGTTGACAAAGGTATTGGCAAGATATCAGGTAAGGGTATCTACTTTGATGATCGGAGTACATCAAATATAGACACTATCATTTCGTCTATTCGCTATATGAAGTTGAAATATGGCATTGATGGTGCTATAGTTGACTACTTGCAGATTCTCAATGTGAACATGAAAGGAGCCAACAAGGAACAGCAGATGGGAGACGTTGCAAGGCGTTTGAAGAATCTTGCAAAAGAACTTGATATTTGGATTATAGCCCTTTCTCAATTGAATAGGGATACCATGAATCCGGTTCCTACATTGGCCCGGCTCCGTGACAGTGGACAAATTGCAGAAGCTGCCGATGTAGTCATTCTTATTTATCGTCCCGAAGTAACTAAGAAATCCTATCCAAGCGATTTCTCAAATGTAGAAACGAAAGGAACAGCAATGATTGATATTGCCAAAGGTCGAAATATTGGATTGCTACGGTTCATTTGTGGGTTCAATGCCGCTACGACTTGCTTTTATAATCTTGACTCCGTTCCATTATCAGGAAGTAGTGTTGCTGATGTGGAAGACGATAATCCATTTTAAATATGAGAGTTACCATTTATTGGGAAACAAGGCATCTTGATCCCAAAGACATTCCCAGAATCAAAAAGAGAATCAGGGATAAGTTTAATATCCCGGACTATACTACCGTGAATGGTGAGACTCCCTGTGACATCAAAGACGAAGATATGGAACTTCTTCGGGAAACTGAACGCAGGGGATATATACAAATAAGAAATAAATAAACAGAAAATATGAAACAAATAGAATTTAAAAAACTGCAGAACGGGAACAAAGTATCTCATAAACATTTGGGAGTATGTACCATAGTTGATTATATTCCTGACTTTGGTCCCGTTCTATCTCCTGATACAAAAGAAGGAAAAATTGCTTTATATCGCATGAGTGGAGTCGATGCCCCACTTCTTGAAACAAGTAACAGGCTGATTCAGATGATTAACTAATAACAATAAAAAAATGAGCCTTGGGCGGCTTTGTAAAACCCATGAATACAATATATGGAAACTAATATTCAAGAAAACAAAAGGAAGTTGGAAGAACTGAAAGAGGCTGCAAAGCCATTGATAAAGTTTCTTTGCGAAAACTATCACCCTCATGTAACTGCAATTGTCACTCCTACAAGTGTAGAGGTAATGGAAGGGGTTCAAACAGTTCAGGGCATTGATGAATTTATAGTTGACTAACAGATAGCTGCCCTATACAGTACCTAGGGCAGCTATTAAAATGATTAGAAACGAATGAAACGAAAAGTTCTATTAGTGTTGCTTTACCTTTCCATAGGTAGCCTTGCTTTCTTATTTGGAATGCACAACCAA
>OKRR01000283.1_pt1 | contig 59006 bp, 58 predicted proteins | sample 1601211 | NCBI WGS metagenome assembly OKRR01 (sample SAMEA3541525, study PRJEB24748) | human gut metagenome | biome: human gut; feature: human-associated habitat; material: faeces | place: China | collected 2012
TTGAAAGTGAAGACGATATACCAGAAGAAGTATACGACGCATTAAATTCATCTTTCCCCTTCGAATGTATGCAGGCATTATATTCAATCGAATAATATTCAAAACCAAATAAAAATATAAATTAAGATGATTGCGATAACATGGGATATAATCGTGTACGTGCTGATACTCGTATGTACACTGGTGTTTGTGCTAACGAGGGATAACACCCCTCATTGGTTTGGTTCTAATAGAGAATGGGCTTTGTTCTTCTGGGTTGTATTAGCCCTCGTATTTACCGCGATTTGGGGCGGTGTCTTTTGGTGGTAACTAACAAATAACAGATTCAGAGATGAAGAAAATATTATTAATTATCATGCTCGTAAGTATAGCGAGTTGTACGGTGCAGAAAGGCACCACTATTCTTTTAGTGAATAAAAAAGAGAATCATCCCGGGTACTATTTTCGATGGGCTGATTCACTGAATAAAACGAATCGTTTCACGAAGCAATTTCAAAGGGCCGATTCAATGTTTAACAATAAATTCAAATTAGAATAGATATGAGTAGAATGAAACAAATGCTACTAGCGACAGCAGCAATGTGTGCCGTAGCACAAAGATACGATCCGTACTCTGTAAACCGTAAAGAAGGAATGACTTTTAATCCTGACTATAAAGTTAAGACTTCAGTTAAAGAGCTTCGAGAATTTACCATAAAAGGAACTAGGATTATGGCATACTCTAAAAAGGATGCTATTAAGCGATTAAAACATAAGAAATGACATGAAAGCAAGAGTAAAAGAAACCGGAATTCTGATAGATGTAATTCCGAAATCAAATATCAACGCACAACATAGTGGAGACAATCTATATGTATGCGATAATATGATTTTCAGAGAATGCGACCTTGACTTTTTGAATATTGGAAACTCAGCAATTGATTGGGAACAGAGGCGTTATGAAATATCGAAAGATGTATTATCCGCATTTCTAAGTAATTCCAATGAGATGATTTTTGAGGGCAACCCAGAAGATCACGCTAAGGATGCTGTAGTATTTGCTGATGCTTTAATTAAGAGGCTGAAAGGAGAATAATTATGACCGAAGAACTTGTAACATTAGAAACAGCGAAGCTGCTGAAAGATAAAGGTTTCCAACAAAGAAAATATCTTATGGATGTTTCTACTTTGCATCATTGCTATAAATACTTGTCTGTCCCGCCTCAATCGGGCGCCCAGAAGTGGTTGCGTGAAACCAAGAACCTGCATATTTCCATCATTAGAAATGCTTGTGGTTATAGCTATGATATATGCAAAGCTGATAATGGTACTCATATATCAGAAGGTATATTCAAAGGGCCTAACGATGGCGGTGAATGGGATACCTACGAAGAAGCATTGGAAGCCGGAATACAGGAATCTTTAAAAATAATAAATAAATGAATAATCGACAAGTATGCAGTGAATATAAGCTGTTTGCCTATGAAGATTCATTCGGCAACGGATGGTGCGAATTCCATCAAAAAGAGGCTTTCTGTGAGAATGTAGCCTGTGAAGATGGAATAGAGATAATAGAGAGACAGATTTCTCTTAATACGGACAACGACTATAGTAACCTTTAAAATGATACGATCAAAGCATTACAAGTATTTTCCCCCGTCCCGACCGTCCAAGTACGTAAGGACTACATTAATCACTTCCGGCAGGAGAAACCGCTTGAAGGAATTTATTTCACCGGTTTCATGCGCGAAGTACTTGAAAAGAGATCCAGACGCAAGTCTGCAAACTATGCGGTAGTCTATGATGCAATCATGAAGTATATCGACAAATTCTCTGAATTGTATGATTGCGACATTTTCACCAATTCGGTTACTGAAGAATTTCTGGATGATTTCATAATTTACTTGGAAGACCAGAATTTAAGGCATAATACAATTGTTGGATACATCTTAAAGATACAGTCTATGGTACGAAAAGCAAGCCAATATAATTACGCAGTAGATTCAACCTATGATGAGATTGACATGCGGTTGGAAGAGACGAATGCTGTATTTCTAAGCATGAATGAGATTACGCGTATCTATTACTACAAGTTCGAGAAACAAGACAAACGCCGGGCTAAAGAGCGCATCCGGGACTTATTTGTCATTGGTTGCCTTACGGCTTTGCGCTATTCTGATTATTCCATGCTGACAAAGGATAATTACCAGAACGGATACATTGTAAAACGGACAAAGAAAACCAATGTTGATGTTAAGGTACCAGCGCATGATTATGTAAAAGAAATCTTTGCGAAGTATAACGGTAACATACCTTGCGGCCTGTGCATCCAGTATTTTAACAAGTACCTAAAAGTCATCATGAAGGAGATCGGGCTGAATGATAAGATTACCTACTCATTTACCAAAGGCGGGAAGTTGCAAACTGTAACTCGTGAGAAATGGGAACTTATTAGTAGCCATACAGCCCGCAGAAGTGCCGCTACCAACATGTACCTCACTGGCCGGATGAAGACGTTTGAAATTATGAAGCTAACTGGACACCGGACTGAACAGAACTTCTTCCGGTACATCCGGCTGACCGGTGAGGATACTGCCCGCTCAATATCCGGGGATATGTTTTTCAGAAAGTAATAACCAATAAACAGTAAATATAGCTATGAATGTAAATTCCAATATCAGGAAACGTAATAAAAAAGCTATTTCAGATAGATACAAGAAGATTGATACAACGGTCAACGGAGATGCCGAACGTCTTGTAGAAGAGCACAGAGAGATTGAGAAAAGGTTATATCCTCTACGCATTGACCAGCGTACCGTTATCTATGTGACCAAAGATAAGTGCACCAAGGAATACGCCCAAAAGAGGCGGCGTCAGTTTGGGATTGAACCCTCTCCAGAAAAGAAAGGAGGAAATCCTCGCGTGCATATTGAAGTTGAAGAGGTAGGCAAACTTGTACATGAAGGGATGCATCTTAAAGATATTGCTCGTACGCTTGGAGTTAGTCGGACCACGGTTAGTAAATACATACAGAAATATGATTTGAGAAGAAATGGAAATAAATAAGTACTTATATAGCAAAGCTTTTGATAAGGCTTTGAAAGTTGAGTTCCTTACCAATCGTGAGGAACTCTTTTTATATGCAGGCGCTTTGTATTCTTCAATGATGTGGGGTAAGGGAATCGATGAAAAAATAATGGCTATACACAAAAAGACAAGCCTTTCGCTAAAATAGCAAAGGGGATAATCCATTCTAAGGCATGTTCAATCATCCTCAATAAGCGTTCCATTGAAGCACGGCCAATACCTTGCAGAAAAGCCAATGAGGAATATCATCAACCTGCTGAAGCAATATGTCTAATTTATCGTTTCTCATTTGCCAGGATAGATTTGATGTTATCTTCCGTAAAACCAAAACAGGCGGCAAAACGCTTGAACGCTTTGCGCCTCTTCTCTGGAATAAGAGCGTACATGCTATTGATAGGCGTGTCGCTCTTCATTGCTTTTTGTATCAGTTTCTTTTTCATATGACAATACATTAAAATGCCCAAACTTGGATACCGCCCGGACACAAAAAAGGCGGTAAAACTCTATAGAATTACCGCCTAATCAACGTGGAGAAAAATAAGTATCAAAGCTAACCTATTTTATAATTGACTTTTAAAAGATATCAGATTGTTTGGGTGCCATTATATGTTCATAGAACTCCACTATTTTATAAGATTTGTTCTCATAGGTTTTATATTGGCTGTTATACCTCTTCACTATTCTCATCTTAACTTTTATAGCATCACCTTTCCCAAACCTTTCACCCTCATCAATTTTTTTCATCAGAGCGTCGTCTTTCACTATCATCGGAATCTTAAACCCATTGTAAATAAATTGCCATTTACTGCCGGATTCAAAATTTAATGCCACTATAGTAAGAAGAGCATCAACTTCATCCACTTTTTCGTTAGGGATATCCTCCTCTTTGTCGAAGTCATTATATATAAGTTCCTTAAAGTCTTCTTTCTTGAACTCTGTTTTCTTTCCTTTCCCATTGTCTATACTGACACCGTCAACACACGGATCTTCGTCGGCCGTTTGAATAGCCCTAGATATGGCTTCACGTACAACCGGCTGGTTATACACATTCACAATATTATTATTGATTACAATATTGCTATTATCACCGGTTTCTATTGAGATGCTATTAATATCCTCCTTATTCTTTGCCGGTTTGCCTTTTAAACGAGAATAAGCACCATATACTCCGCCTATTATGGTTACAAGACCTGCAATATAATTTACTGTATCATTTGAGAACAGTCCCTTGAGTCCTTCCTCTATAGAAACATCTACGACAAATGACCCTTTATTAATCGCATTTACCTTTAAAGTAATGTCCCTTGTCCCGTTTCCATAAATTCTGTTCGCTTCATTGATTACTGTCTGATAATGGATCAATGAAGATATAAGGGTGTTTGCATCAATCTGATGCGTCTGGCCTTCAAACTTTATATTCATAGCTATATGTCGCATACGTTTAATATGTCGCAAATATCAGTTTTTATAAGAAATAAAACAATATATTTAACATATAAATCACACTACACTCGTGTTGTTCATATTATTAAAAAGATTCTGCGGTAATTCCAACAAGTCAAAGAACGATAGATAGTAAAGAAGCCGCTACAGCATTTCTTTTACCTTATGTTTGCAGCAGTTGCACTCACACAACAGCGGATGAGCGTACTCCCACATCTTTTCCACTATATCATCCCCTATATATTGAATTTCCTCGCCATACGGGGTTATATCAAGCGCCTGGCATATATGGGTAGCCAGATGGCCACACTCATGCCGCCATGATTTTTCAAATTCCTTTGCGGACGAAGTGAGAGCAATAACCATCACCGTTTTTCGATCCCGGAAATTGGAGTATGTGACACCGGTATTCATTTTGCCGGAGCTCATATTCTCATATGCAGTACGAAGCATTTCCCCATCACATCCAATGCCGTGCATTTCCGCGATAATCTCTGTGACATAATAACAATCAACCGCGTAATATACGGAGCAATGCCAATCATAGCTGGGTAAAGTAAACTGCTGCCTTATCATACCTATAACATTTCGTCCCACTCAACCGGTTCACCAGCAGCAACCATTGTTGCATACCATCGGCGCATCGGCGTGCCATCCGGCGCATCAGGATCGTCGATTACATCCTTAACGTACAAGGCAAGGTGCTGCTCATCAGGAACAGACGATTTCAAAAAATCTGCCTTACACATATTTGCTGCATAGACATAATCGTATAAAGCATTATTATCCAGCTTTATACCATATCGGGTGAGAAGTTCGTCAACCTTATCCTTAGAGATCGGTTCAATACGTTCCTTTTTCCCGGTAGCAGGATTCATCTTCTTCATTAAGGAAACAGCAAATTCGCACATCTTCTTGTTGAAATGCCACCCGAAATTAGAAAGATATGCTTTCATTTCCCTTGGGCGTTCATCGTATATATCTAATGATTCTCTTCTCATAATATAAATATTATAGGGGAGTCGCAAAATACTACTCCCCTAAGTTATACTTAACGATAACGGGAATAACGTCCAGTGCCTCTAACACCACGCCTTTCACCCATACTACCGCTACGGCCTGAATTTCCGCCACGACCATAACCGCCACGCTCGCCCATATTTTCCTCGTCGAAATAGCGGTCGTCGTCATATCTGCGATCTTCATCCCAGCGTTCGCCCATCTCTTCACCGCCAGAAATCTCTTCCAAGCACTGCATAAGCTTTCCACCGTAACGAAGCATCTTTTCAGCATAGTCGGACATCTTCTCGACTTTGCTCTCTGATATTTCAATCATCATCATAATTATTTGTTTTTAGAATTGTTACTATTTGCAGCCTTTTCAGAAGACTTAAAGAAATCAGCCATCATAGCTTTTAGTTCGCTAAGTTCTTGGCGGAGAGCTTTGTTTTCAGCCTCTTGTTTTTGTCTTTCTGCAAACTCTGGATTAAGCACCTGGAGCATCTTGTCGCATGATTCCATAACAGACCGATGGTGATCGACACTTCCCAATATCTCAGAAGAACGATTACGCATGGCGGCTACTTCTGCATTCATTGATTCCCGGGAACCGGATATTACCATATTTCCACCTCCGGAAAAGTTTGCATCGGCAATATCGGACATAGCCGGTATCTTTTGAAAGGTGACAGTCTGTTCACCTACCTTAATAGTTATATCAACCACCATTTTAGGGGGCTGACCATAAGGAAGCGGCTGTTGCATAAATTCAGGAACAGGATTAGACACGCCGGAAACGGAACCGACTTCTATGTATGGAGTGCCATCCTTATGAAGGATAAAAAACTCACTGTTTACTCTTAGATTCTGAAAAGGCATAATTAATTAACTCTTTAAAGAGCGGGATTTCTCCCGCCCATTGTTTTACACCACTCCGGTAAGAATTTGTAATGTGTTACTACCTGATTCGTAGTAGCACAGATAAATTCCAGAACCGGTAATATCCGAAGCTGTAACATCAGCACCGGCAATTGTAGTTAGTGCTTGAGTAGCACCGTTCGTATCAAAAACTACCGGAAGCGTACCGGTAGTACCGGAAGGAATTGGCTGCGCCAAACGGAACAGAATCAATCCACTGAATGGAGCAGAAAGAAACGGATGATTCCGAAAAGAAAAACGCACATTGGTAGCACCTACAGTGACTCCTGTGCTTTCTAATCTTGGAATACCGTTCTTATTTGCCATGATAAAAGGACTAATGAATGCCATATAATGCCTCCCTCCTTTTATCCCCAACCATTAAAGTTGCCCCATGCTCCGATACCATTGAAAAGGCCGTATTGAGCAGCAACGCAAGAAGGAACACCTACAACAGGACTATAAGGGACCTTGGCTACTTCCGGTTGATTACATTCGATTTTCGCAAGGCGGGCACTCAGGTCGCCCAATGCCGCGCCCAGAGGTGCAGTTGCCTGACCTACAATCTGAGAAGTCATGGCAGACGTCTTGTACGTACTGTTCTCTTCGCGAAGTTTGTCAATCTTATTTTGCATTTCACGCATTTCAGCGGCACGCTGACCGGCAAGAATTTGTTGCGTGCTATCCTTAATGGAATTTTGCAAATCACAAGTTTGACGCTGGGTTTCATAAGCTACAGATGCAAAGCCTCTCTCCTGTCCAGTAGCAACACCGTTAATTGCATTCTGCAATGTGTTAGTCTGTTGACAAATTGCCAGACGGTTTTCGCAGCAGCATGATGCGATCTGTTGAGCAATGTTACAGTTACCTTGCTGAATAGCATTGATTATCTGCATTGAACTTTGCCCAACTTGGTTGCCCACTTGCTGAACCTGTGACATTACGCCATTGATAGCGTTTTGAACCTGACCGATTGAACAGTTCAAGTTTGTTGCCAGGTTATTGATTGCCTGACCGTTTCCTTGGATTGCGCTCATTAGCAATTCCCTTCCTGCATCATTGTTAATCAAATTGGGGATACCGGCAACACCATAGCCACCGCCATTACCACCGTCACCATTACCCCAACCATTGCGGCCAAACAATGGAAATAAGAAGAAGAGGAAGATTATCCACATAAACCATGAACCGTCACCCCCGAAGCCATTGTTGTTCTTGCCTTGCATAGCAACCAACAAGTTAGGATCAATGCCTTTCTGTTGCAAAAGCGGAGCAAGCATTGCCATCATGCCACCACCGCCACTGTTCCCACTCTCAGGGAACACGTAAGTTTTTGTTTCGCTCATAATATATACTATTAAATCCGGTCATGTGACCGTGGAACAAAAGTACCTATATGACAAAACCTTTGAAATCAGTTATTTCCAAGCTGTTTCTTTATATTTTCCAAATATATTCTCATCATTTTCCCACTATTCAAGCGCTCCTGAAAATTGGATATGATATAGTTAATAGCTCTCTTGGTTTTATGCAGATGAATAGATGTTTGAGAAGGATAAAAACCCTTTTCAGAAAGGATGTGAACTAACAAATAACGAGCATCAACGGTTTCGCTATCTTTATCAGAGGAAAGTATTCGGTCAATGGCTATCTCTGTTTCTTGAGACACAATTTTTAATATTTCGGCAAAGATTTCAGATTTACACATGGATTTTTCATTTTTATGCTTACCTTTGCCGTGCCACATAAAACATTCGATTAAATGAACAAAGCATAAGGAATAGCGTTAAAGGTATTGTTAGCCTCCAACGTGTATTCCTTATGCAAAATCGTTGTTTTATGTGGTGTAAAACGCGAGCGTTGGGGGCTTTCTTTTATCTCTAAGCCCCGAAAGAGAACATTTGTTAATATAATTGAGATGCTTCTACTCATCTCATCTATAATCTATGCTACTTCATATTATCCTCCTTTCTTTGATTTATAGATTATCCATGAAACAATCATCAATAGCAATAGCACACAGAATGCCCATATCATACCGGATATCTGCTCAGGCACTGTTGTCTCATTGCTCTGAGTTTGGGTTTCCTGCTTATCGTTTTCCCGAAGCCAGGAAAACGATGCACTATCCGATTTTAAGAAAGCACTGTCCGCGGCCGTAATGTTAATATTTTGTTCGGTCTCATTGCTTTCTTCGGTATCTCCTTCAGCCAGTAACGGATGTTTGCCGGTGTCCGGGTCTTTCGGTTTATTGGTATCATACAGCCGCCAGCTTATTTTGCTATTCGTAGCAGAGCGCAAGAAGTTGGATATGTCCTGTTTATTGGTAAATCCAAAGTCAATACCCTTTCTAATACTGTCTTCTCTTTGAACGAGAGTTTCTTTTTTCGTAGATGATTTATGGCTTCCGCAAGAATAAAGAGACAACATTATCCCCATCACAACCAAGGCTATAAAGCCTATTATAGATAGCCTGATCATTTCTTTTAAATTATTCATGAACATTTTCTTTAGTCATCTGTTGTTATAAAGTTCATATAAACTCTTTTGAACGGCCTTCCGCTGTGATAGTACATTGCCGTTAATTACAGTTCAAAGATGAAATCATTAATCCGATTTAACCACCCTCTTTTAAACTTGTTGTTAGCCGGGCGTTTTCGGCATATTTCTTCGATATAATCGAACCGGGCAATCTTGATAAGGTCGAACAATTCACGAGGGTTACGTGAATTAACAGCATCAATGGTTTTAGGTCCGACAATGCCGTCCACCTTAACGTTAAGTAGTTCTTGTGGTATCTTGATACCGTAGTTTCCAGAAGCCCATACCCAGTCTACTAAAATATTAGCTACGGACTGGCTTTCTATCTGGTCAGCCTTCCATCTGTCCCAATACATCGTCTTTAATATCTCTGTCCATTCCCGATCCGATAAGTTCTTCAGTCTCTCAACGGTTGGCACCGGATAACTTTTCTTCCGGCAATACTGCATATAAGTTGAGAGCGTCACACCTTTATTGGTCGCTCCACCCAAATCGTCCGGGTCATTTACGAAGCCTCCCTCCCACTTGAGGATGAAAGGCGCTAGTTTTTCAACACTTGCCATAACTTTCCTTTCTTATTATAATTCATCAATTTTTCCCAATTGTCTTAGCTTCAGACCGTCAAAATACATATTCACAGACTGGCTCATAAGTGACACAGTGAAACTTTCTGCCGGGAGATACACTTGTTCTGTCATCAGATTAGCGATGGCCTGATTGTCTTCAAGAGTGGCAATGAAACTAAGCTGCTTATTCACATACAGAAATTTCCCAAGGAAAGCACGCTGACCATTGAAATCGTTATCTATCATCCGACGAATCTTATTGAGCGTTCCTTCCCGGTTAGTCAGGTGATTTTCCATCCGTATCTTGAGAATGTAATACTTTACGAGTGCGCAACTCCTGTCAAGCGTTTCCTTGGTGACAGCTTTAGCTTCTTCTTTGCCGATAGTCCGGTTATTCAGGTCACTGAAATATCTTGCTGTCTGGTCGGTAGACTGTTTAATACCTCTCAATAGCTTTTGGTTACTGATAATCTGAACTACAAATACTATCAGTAATAAGGCTGTGAATGTAACAGCAAAACCAAACATGACCTTTAAGGCCCCTAAGTCTCCAGCTGCCTCGGCAATCTCAATGGCTGATTTAGAAAGTTTGTCCACTGCTTCAATGTTTCCTTGTTGTAGTATCATAGTTTCTATTATTTTGGTTTTCTGTATTCATGACTTTTTATTTAGTAGAATTTATCTTATCTTTGCAATAAGATAATGTGAGGACATTATCCCGCTCACAATCCCGCCCCACTCGTGAGAGCCAGGCGGGATTAATTTATTACTGAACTAAATGAGCGGCAATCATACCAAGAAACTCTTCGCGAGGTATTTTAACCGGAACATCGGCAAATCCGGACACTTCGATTTCTCCTTCATAACCGATCACTTCGCAGATTTCTGCATATTCACTTCGTGAGAACATACCATTTTTGACCTCTACCTTTTGTTCTGCTCTCTTCTGGCGAGCTGTAACATACTCTTCCTCCAGCTCTTTTTTCTCTGCCTCAAATTCCTCTTTGGTGGCGCGGGTTTCATCAGCCTTTTTCAGTTCTTCATCGGATGGCATTTCAGGCTTTTCAACGGGCTTACCATCTTCTCCCTTTTGGCCTTTCTTCCACTCCTTAGCTGCTTTCATCCGGGCATCAACGGATTCCATCTCCGCAATTGCATGGGCGCGATCATCAAAGCCTTCTTTCTTCAAACCTTTCAGCACTTCTTCCATGTCCTTCTCGAACTCCTGTACTTTATTGTTATAAGCAACACGGATCAGCATCACGCTTGCGGTTTCAGATTTTGGCAATTTACGTCCTTCGAATACCAAGGGAATATTTGCTACGATTCTGTTTCTGAAAAAAATGTCGTTGTAAGTCATAATCATTTGTTCTTTTTAGGGTTATACTTCTTCTTTAATTTCATTAATGCAGCTTGTCACTGCTGTGGCAATGCCGGCCATTTCCGTAAATGGAATGTTGTTCATGTTCAACTTTAGTTCCTGCCCATCTGTATAGGCATTTACAGAACCCATTTCTCCATCATCCTTTTTGGTTGCACTCAAGTTAAGTGCTGTAATTTCCTTGCTTGACGGTTCCTGACGGAAGTCACCTGTCATTTCGTAATTAGCATCCGTGTACTTTACATCACCGGTAATGCCTCTGTTTGTAATTTCTACCATAACTTTACTTTTTTATTTGGTTAAACAATAAATTAATATTTCAAATATCATACAGGACTAGGCTCTGTTCCTGCAGAACGTATCATATTTATATCTATAGCAGATGTAAAATCAAACCATGCATCTTTGCCATTCCTTGTAGTCTTATATTGGAAAGCTAATGATACAGCAGTCACATTTCCATTTGCCTTTATCAAAGGAATATCCTTACTGGCGATTATCGGTTTCAGATAGTATCTACCGGTTCCACTTGCTAACGTCCAGGGGCGAGTCTGGTTAGCACCAGAATCCACGTTACTAAAAACAGGACATCTCTTGTAGACTTTATCTCCATTTCCATCTGTATACCTGAATATCAGGAATATGTTACTCTGAGATATAGTCTCACCAGAGTCATTTTCCACACCAAATGTTCCAAATGCTAAATCCGCATCCGGATCAAGATTAAGTGCTCCTCCGACACCTGGTTTGTAAGACACAATAGGCTTCAAATTATCGTTAGTTGTTCCTATCATCAGCTCATCCAAATCGAAAAGAATACCAACATCGGTAGTAACCTCTAACACGCAATCCTTTTGAAGTACCTTATTGTTAGTTATAGAGGAGTTAGCAATCTCTGCTCGTATCCTAACATAGCCGTTACCCAGATTTGATAAATCTGCATTGGAAAGTTCTATATATAAAGGATTGGATGATATTGGCATTTCCCTTATTATATAATTACCGGTGCTCACATTACTTGCCACAAAGCGGAAAATAGTATAAGGTTCAAAAGCCGGATGATGCCGAATATCATAGAATGTAATAAGGTTCGCATCGTCTTCCAAATATAGAACAAAAGGCGTATTGTCATTAAATATATTCTTCGTGGCTTCCAGTATTTTGAAAGTCACTCCTGTAGGAGAAGAGTGATTGTAACCTTCAAAATCAGTGATTCTATAAGGTTCATCCCCTCCCCTTGGTGGAGCAATAGTATAAATGGGAGATCCTGTTATGTTCAAGTTAACATCTATGCCATAATAAGCACTTTTCTTATCTGCATCTGTTAATTCTGAAACTTTATTTAATCTAACAGGTTTGTTTTTAGACCAAAGATTCATCTTTCCATGGTTGTTAGAACATATATATCCAATATCCCACCACCCATTATACTTACCGACTCCAATGCAAGTATACGGATCTTTATCAGCTATAGGAGCAGTAATTATTCCATTAGAGACTCCCATGGGAACCTCCTTTCGCTGCCACAGCTCCAGTGACGACAACGGTGTAGTCCATACTGTTGAAGTTATCAACAACAATATCACCGTCAATAACCAACGCACTATCATAATCAAACCACTCATTTAATTTTTCAATTTTACAAGGGTAGATTTTACCCCCCCCCGTTAATATTTGTTTACAAATCAAATCCCCTTTAATGAGGACGTCCACTTTTAGCTTTTCCATACAATTTATAGTTTAATATCTATCAATTTGCAACTCTACAACTTCTGCCATTTGTGCACCTCTGCAATACAATATTGGAATATATGATGTACCAGGTGGGAATATATTAGCTGCTACACAAATAGCATAGACTGTTACTGGAGTATTTGCAGTAAAAGTTATATTTCCATTTGTTCTAGTTGCATTCTCTGTTGATAATTGCATCCAAAAATTATATTCAGTTGCAGTAGGAAGATTGAAAGCTTTGATACCAAACTCTGCAATATCTATAGACATTGTTTCGTATAAGGTTATATTCAATTTAAAAGCAACCCCAGTGCCATTATATACTTTAAGCGGATTATTCCCGATGTCCCCATCATAATATGAGGGCGGTTGATAGTTAGTGATATTTGTAGCCGTATCACGAATGTCTCCACCATTAAACTGCCCATTATATGATCCTATTTTTTCGACAGAACAATGACCATTAAATACACTAACCACATTAAGAGTAAAGAGTGGAAGTTTGCCTCCAAACTGAGGTAAAGGAAGTATTTGATCCCCATCCTCACTACATAATCCCAAGTAGCACATATATGTATATGTTCCAAGTTGAACATTACTTTCCTGTTTACCGATAGGATAAAGTATTTCAATGTCTAATTCTTCCAAGTTATTTTGTGCCATTGCTGTATAATACAAATTTGCCCTAGAAAAGAAACAACAGAAATGATACTTTCCATAAGCCAAGGTACTCCATCGGATACAATCTTTTATATCAGACAAAGACACACATTTATCATAATGCTCATTCCCTTCATTCGTTTCCAAATATATATTGATATAGGTTGTTCCATTCTTAAAGTTAAATAAATTAATCTCCCGTACATCCGCTCCAGAATAGTATATGGCTGGTGTAGCCCCGTGATAATAGCCTATGAAATCGGTAAGTCGAGAATAATCTATATTATTAATAGGAGCATCAAGTCTGTACTCATATTTTAGCAAGCTCTGGATATTAGATAAAGAAACTGGAAGACTACCAATAATCTCTTTTTCGGTATCTTTATCTATAATAACCAACCCATAGCTTCCATCATCTAAAGCAAACTGAGCATCAGTCAGGTCTTTAGGAGTCTTTACTCTTAATGGTTTATGTTTACTCCATGGATTTATTTTCTTATGTGAGTTTTGACCAGCATAACCGACATCATACACACCATTATATGTTCCCAATCCCATAACTATATATGGTTCTTTGTTATTAATTGGAGCAACTATTATTCCATCAACTATACTCATGCTGAAATCCTCCTTTCTAATTCTTTAATTCTCTTATCTTTCTCTTTATTTTCTCTTTCTAACCGCTCCACGCGTTCCTCCAATGTTTCCACATGGCGGGCTAAAGAAATTGTAGCTACTAATGCCGTATGACCGTAAAACATTGTCATATACCCATCTTTTTTGATTTTCACAGATGGAGGTAACACCTTCTGCCAATATTGTGCGGAAGAGCCGGCCATGACTCCGGGAGTACCATCCTTCCAGGTATATTCAAACGCAGGAGCATGGGCCATGTCCTTTACGGAGAGGAAGATATCACGGCCTTTATTTTTCAACCGCATATCGGAAGTGTCATTAAGACCTTTGGATGACATATAACCATCAGAGTACATGCCGACATTATTGTGAACCGTACCGTTGAGGAGAATTTGTCCCGAACCCGCCTGTGAATGAATTTGAATTGCACCTCCCGCATAGATGTTCATCATGATATCACTAACTCCCATATTACTGCCTTTTGTACCAAAGAAAGAAATGCCTGAATAAAATCCATTTCCGTCTACATCTTTTAGTATCTTTTGATCAGTGGCATTGGCACCAAGATTAATGAAGGTAGCTACTGAAGTATTTATCGTACCGGAGAAAGTAGAAGTTCCTCCGACTCTCAACTGTTTCGCAATGCCTACTCCACCATCGAACACTGCTCCCGCAGCCGTTGTGCTAGTAGCGTCCGTAGCGTTGTTAGCATTCAGTACTCCTGCGATGTTCACCGTAGAAGACAAGGTAGCTACTCCACTTACATTCAAAAGTACAGAGTACATGTTTGACCATCTTTTAGCCTCTTGACCCAAAGAGGTAACATTTGTTGTACCTGCTCTTAAAGCTCCATCTTGAATAATTAATTCAGAAGTTGTATCACCAACTCCTTGCCCATTTACAACAAATGCAATTATTCCACTTGCCGGAGCAGTGATGTAATTAAAGTTACCTCTTGAAAATTTAATATGCCCAACTGCCTCTGTGCTTTTGAGAGTCAACGTACTTACTGAACCCGTTCCGGTAACAGTTAAAGTGCCACCGATTGTTGCACTACTAGCTACCCAGAAGTTATTTCCCAAAGCAACTTTAGGTGCGCCATTTACACACCAAACTGCTTGGTGTCCTGTGGCTCTATCACTCGCAGAATACTGATATGCAAATCCGTATAGATTACCAAATCCAGAACCATCATCGGCAATCATATAACTAGTTCCCATAGACCAAATGTGACCAATCTTCGCAGCGTCATATACACCATATACGCCTGACCGTCTGGTAGCTGTTGAGTGGGGAACTATCTTGCCATCTGACTGAATATCCAGTCTATCATTATGATTAGTAGCACCTAAAATTACGGCTGTGCCTTGTACCCGCAAATTAGCAGTCGTAGAAAGACCGGAAGTAGTATATAGTTGAGCTATAGCAGTGTGACCAGTAGGAATACTACCCGCAGTATAAGTAGTGTACAGCGTCCATTTACCAATTGCTCTATTTGCAGGTTTATATGATACGTAAACATTATTAGCCGCAGAAGTTGAATTGTAATATACTTCTAAATACACCTTTGCTGTAGTAGGATATACCGTAGTTGTATCCTTAACAATTCTAATGGAAGTGAATACCCCTGAAGCACCTCCTATTTGTGTGATTACAGGAGAAGTAGTACCATGTGCAGTTGATACGGTAAATATTAAACCTTTATTTTCATCATTTACATAAGTATTAGTTATTGCAAATGTGCCTGACCAGCTATAACTTGCACTACTATAATCAAAGTAAGCGATTCTAAGCCATCTTGCAGTCGTTCCGGTCGGGGTATAGCTAGCATCGTATTCTAACGGTATATTAGATGAATGAATGCCATCTACCATGTCAGCATTCAGATTGGTAACCACCGTAGTAGAAGATACAGTCAATGGTGCTGTTCCGGTAGCAACAGTAGAGATGAATCGAGTACCCGTGACAGTACTAGAGAAGTTTCCTGTATTGGCATAAACGCCTAACCATCTAGCTGCCGATGTTCCGAGATTCAGCTTATTTGTAGCCAAGTCAAATGGTTTGAATGCTGACGTATTTAGAACTACTGATTTTGTATCATCGTTATTATATTTTAAAGATAGATTATTACCTTCACCAGTAGTAGTCATTGTTATATTAGCAGCGGCAACAATATTAGGTCCTACACCAGTCATGCTTCCGCTTACGTTTGCCGTACCATTGAAACTCTGTCCCCAGAGAGTGCGGGCAGTCTGCAACTTAGTAGCCGATGCAACGTTGCTCGAAGTTAGGGCTACAGTTCCGGTAGCAGCAGGAAGAGTGAGAGTATAATTACCTGTTGTAGCAGTTAGAGTGAAATCCGCCCAACCGGATGAAGAACTATATAATCTTAAACGTCCTCTCTTGTTACCAGCAGTTCCGGTAGCAGTGGAATTTCCTATCTGTATCAGTGCCTCTCCCTGCGCAGAAGCCGTTCCTTCTAACGAATAGTACTGTATCCCATTATTATTTAATAATAATTTATTTGTCGTTGAAGCACCAGTATGGAATGGAATCACATACCAAGTACCGGTTGTCGGATTGGTCAGTGTACTATATACCTGAGTTGCAGAATCAGCATTACCTTTAAATATACCATATACATTCTGGTAGCCAGTAAACGCTTGGTTCATAAATTTGAAACCCGAAGTCGTTAATATCAAGCTCGCACCGATTCTGTTTGCCCAATGGAAGCCGATAGCAGGAGCATACCCATCTGCGGTTTGTGCGCTACCGACCATACCATTCTCTCTTATTTGTAGACCACCATTCGAATACCTACTACTTGCAGTCTCCTGATAAGTACCATATACTAACGCTTGTCCGGCAACATTAGCAGAACCATTGAAAGACTTCCCAAAGATTGTTCTTGAAGTTTGCAAGGTAGTAGCCGTATCAGCATTATTAAGAATAGAAAGATAAGTTGGCGTTTTATACGTACTTGTCGGCAATGTTTGAGCAGTAGTAAACGATGTAGTATATAATGTGACATCACCTGTTTCACTACTTGTCCTTGTCGTTTCAGACAATACGTATGTATTAAACGCTCCCCATTGAGCATTGACATCACCCCATAGGGTTATAACATTATCTTTAGCTGAAACATCGTAATACAATCGAAGTCTGCTAGTTGGAATATTACCGTTTATTATTCTAAAATCAATAATAGTAGAGGTTGCACTACTCCATCTAGTTCTTATAACAACAGTTCCCCACAAACTATTGAATGCAGAATGTATATAAAGAGTTATGTCCCTTTCGCCTGATGCATCACCCCAATCGAAGGAAGCTATCTTTCCCCAATAGCTAGACAACCCCGAAGTACCGCTAGTTATATATCCACTCTTTCTTACACGTTTTCCAGTAGTACCAATCAATCCCCATGAGCAGGCAGTAACCGTACCGGCATTTAGGTAAGCCGGAACAGTGCTATCACCTACTGTTGATGAGAGTGCCGTTGGAGTACCTGCGTTCAGATAAATGGGTTTAGCTGTTCCACCTACTGTTGCAGTCCCAATTTTTAACACATAGCTAGTATAGTTATGTGAATCTACAATAGTCCTCCAAGCGTGCCATGTGCTGCCAAGTCCATTACGATAATATAAGCTACTGTTAGTAGTAGACGTGACGTCAGAGTAAGTAGCTAACTCCCAAGACATGTAGGTGTCAGTCCATCCCTTTACATGTATTCCACTGAACCAATTCGACGCTGGATTTCCAGTATTGTTGAACCATGCTGTAACCCTTTTCTCTTCAAAGTAGCTAGGAAGTCTTGATTCACCTCGCACATCTTTAACGGTCAACATCGAAGATGTAGTGGCGGTAGCCGCATTGCCAGTTATGGAGATACCCCACGAACCGGAAGCACCACCACCCGTTTTCGTCGGAGCGTAGTCATTATAATTGCCAGCATGAAGTATATTTTTTGCCTTATAGGTAAGCTGAGTCTCAGATACCGTTAAGTTCGTAGAAACTATCCACGGTGTAGAAGTCCAACCAATGTATGCTCTGGGAGAAGCGTTAGAATCTGTATATAAACCTATCCCAAACTGGATAGCTGCATAATTGGCAGTGTACCAATGTGAACCTGTAGCGTTGCCACCAGAAGCATTGTTTACACGATGGATAGAAGTATTAGCCATCCTTTGCGACACCGTCCATGTTTTCTGTCCTGTAATCGTTTGAGCACTTGCAAGGTCAACAAAAGTAGTACCCTTCGTTACGGTAATAGCCGTACCGGACTTGGCAACCGAAGTCACTGCATTGCCTGAACCGGTAGTGGTTACCGTCAATGCAGAACCACCTTCCAAGGATTTCACTCGGGTATTCAAGTCATTACCCAACTTGGCAGATAACACATACCCGGCTTTATCAGCAGAGTAGTCGTCCCAGGCATCAAGACGATCATAGTCACTACCGCTACCTCCTTCACCTGTACCAGGATTAAGCCCCATAGATGACAAGAACCCCGTAGTGTACAGGCCCGCTGTTTTACCAGAAGTTGCATGAGACAATTCCAAACCATCAGCTGTTGATCTTAACCAATAATCACCGATACGAATACCTCCCATAAAAGTAGCGGAACCGGTCACATACAAGGAAGAAGACAAAGTAGCGGCACCACCAACTCTTAGTTGTTTAGCCACGGCTAACCCTCCCGCTGTTTTAATGGCAGCAGCTGTGGTGGTAGTCGCGTCTGTAGTATTTGTTACGTTTAGAATACCCCCAATGTTTGTACCGTTTGACATCGTTACAACACCGGTACTGTTATTTATATACAGAGGTCTGAGAGAGTTATAGGTATCATACGGCTTGTCTGCATCGGTCAGTAAGAAATAAGTACTAGAACCATCGTTCCTTATAATAAAACTAGCTTTAGTATTTACAGCACGGAAAGCATTAGCCGCACCTGACCGAATTTCACCAGATGCAGTGATAGTAGACGAGAACGTCGCTGCGCCTGCTACGTTAAGTAATTGGGTATATACACCTGACCAGCGATTAGTGGTTGTACCATTTGTTAATGTATTATTTGCTCCGGGATATATACTTCCGGCTGTACTCATAAGAAGACCAGCGTTATCATTACCGCCTCTGGTAATATATAGAATATCCCCTTTTCGGTATAAACGAGCAGTACTTCCCGTACCATCATAGATAGAGATACCCGTTGTTGCGCTATCACCCTTAACATTAATACCCGCTGTCATTGTGGTATAAGTGTACCCAAAGTGTCCTGCACCGGTTACTGCAAGTCTGCCTGTTACCGATGTATCTCCGAAGAACTCATCCATCCTAGCGGGTGTATCAATATTGGTGTATCCGGTCTCCGAAGTAATCAAAGAGATGGTAGAAGTTCCTCCCCAAATAGTCTGATTACTATGTCCTGTATAAATTGTTTTTAGATATACTTTGGGATAAGACCATGTAGTAGCCGTAGTTCCTAATAGAATAACACATTTACTACCGTTATATGCTAAACGTACACCTTTACTGTAAGCACCTTTTGTATGGTATCCAATATTTATCCATTTCGCACTACTTGCAGTTCCACCACCATTATAATTATATGCACCAATTGTAATGACAGAAGCATTCGCAGTCGTATTATATTCATATATCCATATTTCATAAATATTCATACTGGAAGTCCATCCATTCGGTAGTGTAATACAGATAGTTCCTGTTGCCGGATTACCTGAATTATCAAGATAACCTGAGAAGTTGTTGATACGACCACTTCTTGCAACTAGGCTTTCAACTCCGAGCAATGTTCCGGTTATATTCGCTGTTCCATTAAAGGACTGACCCCACAAAGTTCTGGCTGTTTGTAGGGAGGTAGCAGTAGAAGCATTTCCGGTTAAATTACCAGTAACGTTACCAGTAAGGTTACCAGTTACATTGGCTACAATACATGAATTTTTAAGAGTAATAGCCTTGCTGGTATATCCTGATGGAATAGAGCCTGCGACTAGCGAAGTGTTCAGAGCCCAGAAATTTTGTCCCGGCAAGGAAAATCTCACGACAAAAGTACTAGTAATAGCTGTTGGAACAAGTATTTCAAGATAGGCATAATGAGCATCATAAGTAGTATGATATACAATACGAGCTTGTGTTATTAATGGATTACCATAATGAGCACATGACAATTGCTGGATAGATGTACTTGCTGTATTTCCATAGGAAGTAGATACCGTTAATAAGCAATTGGTATGATATCCCGATGCACTCGCATAAATGGAAAATATTCCAGTTATGCTACTTATATTAGCCGGACTGGACGCTATTCTATACCATGTATTAGCTACTGTAGTTCCTGTGAAAATGGATTCATCGCCAGCAGAAACATTCATATCTGCTCTGGAAATTGTAATATTGGTAGAACCATCTATTGATTTACTAGCCGCAGCGATCGCTAAAGTCCGAGCCGTTCCCCATTTAGCAGTTGTTATATTCGCTGTTCCATCAAAAGAAGTGCCGTTTATGGTACGTGCTGTTTGTAACTTGGTTGCCGATGCAACATTGCTAGTAACAAAGGCGAATTTATACCAATCGCTCCATGTTGTACTATTATGATATCTTGAAAATAAATTCGCACCATTTACAGCTAAATGCGTTGTATATCCACCAGCAGAGCGTAATACTAATAAACCAAAGCTGTCTACACCCTCCGGCTTATTAGCTACAGTGTTTCCTCCACCAGCACTATATGTCCTACCTGAATAGCTACTGTAAGTATAGGTATCCAAATCTTCGTTTGTCAAGACAGTCTCTAGCAGCCTCTTGGAATACCCCGTAACAGATACGCCTAATGTTGTAGAACATTGAGTGATTGTGCCTGCGTTCATGTAAACAGGAAGAGAAGAAGAACCTACGGTCGCTGTGGAAGCAGTCGGAGTACCTGCATTCAAGTAGAAGAACTTTGTATTGGAACCAACGGTCGCTGTTCCCAACTTCGTGATAAGAGAAGTGTAGTTCCCTGTATGAAGTATTTGCTGGAATGCCTGCCATGTTATTTTCGTGCCATTCCCTATACCTGTTCTTAGATATACAAGGTTAGTCCCCGAAGTCGGAGTGAATATATCAAGAACGGCTTGTGAACTTGTAAGCGTAGCCCCGGATGATCGTTGAAGCATAAGTCCATGACCATAATCAGTCGGATAACCGGTATCCTCGGCACTTGATACTTGATAATAATATACTCCATTGTCGGTAAATACTTGTTCCGCTGTTTTATTTCCCAATGCTTGATGTAGCCGATGTGCATATCCGTTAACATTGATACCCCAAGTTCCGCTTGCTCCCGTTCCTGTCTTGGTAACAGTATATGAAGTATAATTTTCTGCATGAAGAAGATTCACTGCATTGTTCGTAGTCTTATAAAACATAGGAACATTTGCAGTAACGAATCCGATACTACCCAACAATGTTTTAGTCGTTGCTCCACTATAAAAAGAAACAAGTGAAGTCAACCCATCTCCGTTTCTCCAAACATGCAATGCGCCTCTTAAATCGGGGTCTTTGAATACCTTTGTAGCAGTAATGGTTTGATCGGTGTCTAACGTCACATACTTTGCATCTGCCTGAGTCTTAGTATAAGCATCTGTAATGCCATAACCAGAAATAGTCGTCGGTTTACCAGTCAATGAACCAAAAGCAAGATCGCCTTTAGTAACCGTGATGACAGTACCATTCTTTGTCACATCCTTAACTACCGTACCGCTTCCGGATGGAGTCACAGTAACAGCCGCACCATTTTCAAGGCTTGTTACACGGGTATTCAGATCATTACCTAATCCGGCGGATAAAACCCATCCAGCTTTGGACGCGTCATAATCGGCCCATGTATCTAAGCGGTCGTAATCTGAACCTCCGCCACTGCCTGTCCCTAAATTCAATCCCATGGATGACAGGAACTGTTCCGTATATAAACCGTATTTAGCTTTTATCGCATATACCGGAGCCGATGCAGTTCCGATGTTTACCTTTTCGAACAGGTCGTCAAACGTGGCTTTAGTTAGAAAGGTGGTACCTTTGACTAAGGTAATGATGTGGCCGGAGACAGTAGCACTTGTAACGGCATTTCCGCTGCCACTATAGGCTACATCATTAACCCCGTCCGTAATACCGAAACCGGCCAATGTTGTAGGATTACTACCAGCTGTTACACGGCCGTATGCATCAGTAGTGGTTTTAAAATACGTTCCAGCCGTGCCTACCGCTTTGAGGTTCAGAACACCGGATGAGATTGCCAGCGTTGTCCCTACCTTCACACCTCCAAGAACGCTAGCGGATGCTGTAGGAAGCGTATAAGTGTAGGTCGCTGATAGTTTTCCATCAGAATCTATACTCAGACGGTCGCCTACAATTATACCCCCTAATGCCTTGGTTGTAGCGGCTGAAAGATTTATTGTGCGATTAGCGGCCAAGGTGCCACCTCCATTAAGACCGGTACCGGCTGCAATAGTTATAGTCTTATCCGCCTTAGTTCCAATAGCGGTTAATAAATCTTCTATCTGATTGACATTGCCCTGTAATACATCCGCTATTTCCTTTAATGTATCAAATGCCTCGGGAGCACCATTAACCAAAGCGTTAATTCTGGCATCAAGATCCGCTATCGTAGCATAATCTTTAGAAGTAACCCATAATTGGGTAGCATAACCGGCTTTGGAGTGGTCCCCCCAACCGAAAGCGGTATTCCAATTTGCCTTATCTGCTGATGTTGCAACCAGGTACCCTTTATTATTTACCCAAGACTCCGTAGCATATCCAGCCAGACTTTGATGCTCGGTGAGGAATGTAGCTTTAGAGAAGGTTACTGTATTCCCATTCTGGGTAAACCCGGATAGTCCGTTACCAGTTCCACTTGTGGTTAATGTTATAGCTTTTGATTCAAGAGAACTTACCCTTGTGTTCAAATCCCATCCTAACCCGGCGGATAATACATATCCGGACTTATCGGTGGAGTAATCATCCCAGGCATCAAGACGGTTATAGTCACTACCTTCCCCGGAACCGGCATTCGGATTAAGCCCTTTGGAAGACAGGTACTGTTCGGTCCACAGACCGACTTTTGCTTTGATGCTGTCAATTACAGTGGAAGTATTGTTAATGGCAATTTCGTTTCCGTCCGCATCCATAGCGCCAAACAGACGGGCAAGGAAAGTCTTGGTTACGTAACGGGTATCAAGAATAGTAGAAAAGTTACCTTCGTCTACAATTCTCATCCATCCCGTAGCAGCGCCATTATTATCTATCCTGCGCTTATACAGGTTGTTATTGCTCCCAAATCCTATCTGTCCGGTATATCCGGCTGCTATTCTCCAAACCATCAACCCGTATGCGTCTGACGGAGAATTTACGGTAGTATTGCCACCGCCGGCATAATACATCTTGCCACTGTGGTTGGCATATGTATAATCGTTTAAATCCTCATTAGTAAGAGGCGCCTGATATAGACGTCTGGAACTTCCGGTAATGGATATTCCCCAGGTTCCCGTAGCGTTACTTCCATCTTTGTTTGCCTTGTCATCCAAAGCGGTCTGAAGACCGGAAATCTTCGAGATAGCAAGTGTAGGAATATCACCGGAAACCAGTGAATCCCCGGATACCACGCGACCGTAAGTATCTACTGTAACCTTTGTATACGTCCCGGCCGTGGCTATGCCAGATTTCAGATTAAGTACACCATTGGCTATGGACAAAGTTGTTCCAACCTTAACCCCGCCTAATACAGAACCGGATGCTGTAGGAAGAACATATTTATTGGCTCCGGCTTCTATTCCGTTAAGCTTATTCAGAAGAGTATCTGTAAAGTCGTTTGCTGAGAGTCCCTTGCCTTCAACCTTATCAACCTTTTCAGCCAGGAGGGTAGTCACTGATGAAGTTGTGGCATAATCGGCCAACTTTGTATTAACCCATGCCTGGGTAGCATATCCGGATAAGGAAGGGATATCGGATTTCTTTGCGTAATTGTTCGTAGTAAGATAATCACTCAACTGAGTTTCATTCAATCCGATATCGCTGAGATTAAGGTTTTCCCAATGTGTTTCCCCCTTACGCTGGACCATGATACGGTCAACAGTCGGAATGTCATCCGCCCAGGAGCCGACATTGTTCAGCTCTCCCAAGGAAGAAGCACCTCCCGCACTGCCACCCGCACCGGTATTCACACCTTTGGCAGACATGTAAGAATCAGAGTATATACCTACAGCTTCAGAATCATAATCAGCCGGATGCAGACCTTTATTGGCTGTATCACGTACAAACCAACGCTGCATGGCCTTGTCAAACTCTGTAACAAAATCCGCCTTATTGACTTTATCATCAAGCGCAGCCTGAAGGCCTGTGATCTTTGAAATACTGAGTGCCGGAATATCACTGGCGGATAAGGAAGAGCCGGCAGTCACACGGCCGTAAACGTCCGTCGTTACTTTTGCATAAGTTCCGGCAATCGCCACTTCCGGAAGATCAAGAACTCCTGTTGCGGAAGCGGTCAGTGTAGAGCCGATCATCACACCACCAAGAACAGCTGCCTTGGCAATAGGAAGGACGTATTTGTTTGCGCCCTCAGCAATACCGTTCAATTTCTGGAGAAGAGTATCGGTAAAATCATTATGAGACAATCCCATCCCGGACACCTTATCCACTTTCTTTTCCAGTGCAGTATTTACCCATGACTGTGTTGCATAACCATTCAAAGATGGTATGTCACTTTTTTGGGCATAATTATTCTCCGTCAGATAGCTACTTAAAGCGTCTTCATCCATTCCTGCTTTTGCAGCATACCACTTGCCGTCTGAACCATAAGTTAATACTTTTCCAGCTTCCGCTCCAAGTACACCGGTTCCGCTTGCATTCTGAGAAACGTCATTCAATTGGTACAGTGCAGTAGCCCCTTCTCCAGAGCCTCCCCCGGCATTCGGATTAAGACCTTTTGATGACAAATATTCATCCGTCCACAATCCAAACTTAGCTTTAATGGACGTGATGACAGACCCCATATCGTTAATGGTTACCTCCAAACTGTCTTCACCGATAAAACCGAATACTTTAGCAAGGAAGGCAACGTCTACTTTCTTTGCAAGAGCAGTATTCAGCGCCGTAGTGGTTACATAACTGCCCAGTTTAGTGTTTACTTCAGTCTTTGTATAAGCGTCTGTAATACCATACCCGGATAACGTTGTTGCTTTGTCAGCTTTGACAGCCAACAAGTCTGCCAACGTAGATGTCTGCGTCTGACCTGCCAGGAACGCTTCAAGCTCTTTCCACTTATTGATTATACCATCCGTATCGGAGCCTTCAAGAAAATCATTAAGCTTATCAGAGACATCCTTCAGAGAACTAGCCGTTGCATAGCCCTGGCTATTAACCCACGATTGAGTTGCATAGCCGCTTAAAGCGTCTGAAGTTATATAATTTTTGCCCAGTACCCAACTTTCAGTCGCATAACCTGAGAGTGAAGGAATATCACTCTTCTTGGCATAGTTGTTATCTGTCAGATATTTGCCTAAAGCCGTTTCATCCAGCCCGACCGCATCGGCAGCGTACCATTTACCGTCAGTCCCATAAGTCAGAACCTTACCTGGCCCTGCACCGAGAACACCTGTTTCAGAAGCGTTCTTTGCTATATCATTGAGCTGGTAGAGGGCGGTTGCACCACCTTCACCACTACCGCCACCTGAACCTGGATTTAAACCTTTAGAGGATAAGAATTCGTCCGTCCATAAACCGACTAGAGATTGTACACTCGTGATTTTTTCTGGATTTTCCGAATCATCCTTGTGGATTACAAATATACTATCCCAAACCGACTTGTCTAATTTTTTATCAAGCAAATTCTTGATATCATCACTGCCTTGTTCGCCTATTCTTACAATTTTATTTTTATCCGTTCTTATAAATAAAGCTGGATCATCATCAGAATTGCAGATATAAACTTCTCCATTGTTCAGACCATCAGTTCCATCAGCATTTGTTGATATAGACGGAGCCTTTGCTGAACCATCGGGATTCAAGTCGTTACCATGCCATAATATCTTATTTATCCTTTTCTTTATCATACCCCTACTGTTGTCACGTTAACGAATGAAGATTTAGACTCATCATATTGCAACATCTCTCCATCCTGAGGGTTATCAATAGTAAAACCAACCACAGAAGATGAAGAAGCTGATTCAGGTGTACCACCTATTCCTGCAATATCGTTTTCTTGAGGTTCTAATGTAACATTGATCTGAAATAATTGTCCGTCTTCAATTACCTGTGATAATTCAGGAATGGAATCTTCAGACCGAACATACTTAACCTCATCTATTTCAACCATAGAAAGACATAATATTCGATTAAAATGCTTTGCAAACCAATATGGCACCCCACTAGAGTTACCTACCGTCAATACAAAGCTGTCATAAGGAATAGAATATAAATTTTCTATCTCTTGCATCTGATTACGATATTGCTCATTCTCGACATGAGCATTGTATCCATTAGGCTTAAAGCCAGCTTCTACTCTAAATTCAAATACTTGTTGCTGTTCATCAATCCAAAAGATGTTGTCAAAAGCTGAATTATTGTCCTTGTGGGAATAGCGAATCAATGCCGTCTCTTCAAGTACGAAATCGGAAGAGCATATTATGAATGGTTCAGAAGTCAAGTCCCCAACAGTGAGAGTATATATCCCGTCTTCAAGTCCGGTAATGGATATATAATACATCGTTACCGTATTATTGTGCTCATATTGAGATAATGACAAGGGAGATGAATCATCCTCGGAAAGATTGTTAAGAATAACAGACACGGTCTCATCCTCAGTAGAGAAAACCTGTAGATGGATATGGTCAGAAGAATGAAACTTCTGAATATAATCTATTTCAATCCCAAACTTGTCCTTTATAGGATTAAAGAACAGAGGGCATACGTCTCCTATCTTTATCATGTCTTTTCGTCCTTCAATGGGTAACAAGCGACATCACTTGTGATATGCAAATATACTTATTATTTAGAATAATTCCAAATAACTATATAATTATTGAGCCTCTTTTACTATTAATGTATACTTTACCGCTTCTGATCTTCCGAGATTATAGCTTACATTACTTAAATATCCTTTATACGTCTTTCCCACGTTCGTAACAACTACATATCCTGACAAGTCCGAAGGTATTTCAGTATCTCCCGTTTCAAACGACAACTCTCCGACAGTAAAACTCCTTTCAGATATCAAAATGTCCGCTTTTTCGCTTACACCGTCTATCACTACATCACTATTTCCTTCTGACGAGGCAAATTCCAACCTGTCTGTGAATGCTCCAATAAATTTTTCATTTGCCTCAATCATATAACGTTGCGAATACATGGCATTGAACATTGTGTCTGGAGATATAACCCCTGAAATAGGTATCCTTATCAATTTATACTTGTCTCCTGAAAGCTCGGCGCCGACAAAGAATATATCATTGTCACTCTTGCTGTCAGTCGTGTCCTCTCCACGTTTAGCCGCTAAGAATTCTATTCCATAGGCATCTGCACGATAGGGACTTATAAGATCCAACACATTGTCTGTTAGGGTTATCCCTGTCAAATATTCATTTGTGAAATGAAACTCATCTCTACCGTTAACACTGTCATAATCCTGTTTATCATATCCCACTTTAATACCAGAATAAATAAGAGAAGAGTTGACTGAATATTCAAATTCTCTCGAATTTTCCGTAAAGTCTTTTATTTGAACATCCTGGAACAAACTATCCCGGTGTACAAATGTCACCTTGTTTTCGCCAACCACAGGGACAAACCCAAACTCCGCCTCCATCCATTTGACAAACTTTGTATAGCTGGTATATATCTTTGCATCTTCTATCCCTCGGATACTTTCGGCTGCAACAATAAGAGTATTATCCAATCTACTATCAACTCCAGAAACGATTTCACAAGTTACCCCTTCTTTTCCCCCATTAATTGACTTTAATAAACGGCTTAGAAGAGATATCGGCTTTACAACATCAATAGATACAGCTTCGTCTTGTCCCACGAATGATATATTGATATATCTTGGATCTGCAATTGGATAAGCAAAATCAAATCTTGTGGCTCCTATTGCGTTTAAAACGAAAAACAGCATATCACCACTTGCCATTTTTATGTCAATCCCTTCATCCGGTGTTTTCATAGCGACATAATTATCATTTATAGGTATTACTACGCGTAATATATCTTTGTAATTTGTGCCATCATAATGGCGTAAGATTACATTTGAAAGACCTTTACCATCAAAAGTTCTAACAACAAGGTCAAATTTAATATTTACCGTTGTGAAAGTCCGTAAACATTTCAAGAAAAAGGCAGGAGGTGGTGTAGTACCAGAGTATGGTATATTATTGTTTTGCTCTTCATCATATATTTCCACTACATTTTTATTGAATATATCTGGAGTTACAATATAAAGGGGGAGGCTGCTGCTAATATCTTCTGTGTTTTGAGGAATATCTACATACGTATGCATTACCGCACCGCTTTCCTCCTCGTTTTCACCGGTTATTGTAAAATTAGCCTGGTTATGCATTTGCATACGATCATAGAATAGCTTATATTCTTCTTTAAGCTCTCCCACTGGATACTCATATTGAGTCCCCTTCTTAGCTTTAATAAGAGAAGCAAGACTGTTGTCTACCGCATTAATCTCGCAAGTAGTACCGTTATGTGAGAATGTAGAAAAATCAAGCGCACACCGGAACTTTTCGTTCCACAACCATGAGTTGTTACGAATATAGAATACTATCGAAGCGTTCGATTTCAAATAATTATCGGTATACTGCTTCAACAGAAGCGAATAGGCTCCATTTGCAAACTGAAACTTGGTAGAGAAACTTCTGACTACTCCATCATAATCATTACGTTTGAACGACATTTCTACATCATCCCAGTTTACCAGATTATCAGTAACATCGTAGGAATACCCTCCTACGACCAATTCACACTTGTAATACATAGTTATTTCTTTTTGGTTGAACGTATCATAGCATCTATCTCTTCACACATATTTTTCACCAAATACGCATATTCTTTTGCAGAAAATGTGTTCTCATCAATGTGCATCTTGATGTGAGACATAACGGCAACCCTTTCTCGAATAAAATATTCTCGGTCCATCTTATTAGTTCTTCCAGAATTGTCAGAATGTTCCTGCAGTTTGGCAAGACGATATTTATCCGATGCCGAAACACTCTCAATCCGGGAACGTATTTTATCATGCTCGTTGTCCTTAAAACTGTAGCCTAAAGCATCCATTATATTCTTGACATCGTCCCACTCTCCCAATTCCATCAAAAAAGCACATCTATCAAAACAGCACATGCGCATGTGTATCTTCATTATCTCATTTCTCCTGTTTATATGCGAGATGACGGATTTCCCGCCTATTATGGATAAATACTCATTACACAGCTTCTCAGAGGCTTCTTCTTTCTCTTTCTGGCTATATTGTCCTCTTACTACAACCTTGTCTATGTCACCCAAGAAAATGTCTATAAACCGGGATAAAGAAATCTTATCAAGTTCTGTATATATCATAGTCATACTCTTTTTGAAATCCAATTAAATTCAGCATTCCTATTAGCTTTCTTCATAAGCTTATTGATACTCTGCAACTGCTTGGTATTTCCTTCCATCCTTTTCTCCAATCGACTATAATCATTGTCAATATTAACTACAATCCCCTGATCCGCCATGTTCTTCTTTTGCTGCTCAAGCAAAAGGAAATCAGAACCAAGTCCTTTCTTGTCGTATATAAACGAAAGATCAGGCATTACTTGGGCATGTTTTGGCAAATCGACGAGAGTAGGCTTGTCGGGAGTAACAAACAGCCCTTTTTCAGTTATAACCCCTTCCTTCTTTCCGCCATCACCGACTATGGCAAGACCACCGGGATGATCCTTGGTGCCTTTGGCGTACTTGGGAATTTGCTGAGATGCAATAATGGCAATTTGTGCAGCCCCCATTGCTCCAATAATAGCTGAAAATATAGCACCGGCAATAGGACCAGTCATTGCATATGCTTTCATTATCGCCTGTGCGGTGGCAATGGTTGTTTGAATAATTGAATTTGCTTTCTCCCACTTGGCTTGTTTTTGCTGAATAGCTTGTTTTTGCTTTTCCAATTCTGCATTTTTGCGTTGAGTCTTATCCTCGGCAGCACGTTTTCTGGCTTCGGCTTCTTCAGTAGAAATAGCCCCATTTTCATTCAACGCCTCTATACGTTCTATTTCCCTGTCATAAGCTTCATCGTTTGCGTCCTGCTCCTCCTCTATCCTTTCTATTTTCCCATCGTATACGTCAGACATAAGAGATGTTATGCCATCCATTATTTGCCCGACACTTTTTAAAAGAGATTCAAAACTAAGTTTTCCGTCTTCTGCAAGGTCATTTATAACGGTGGATAATCCTTCAAATATAGCAGCCGTATCTCCTAATGCATCCCTTGCAGCACTGTTCATATCAGACAATGCCTCTTTAAATTCTTCTTTTGCTTTCTCACTCTTAGATATAGCTTCATCAAAACTGATATTGTCTATTTGAGCTTGAATATTAGCTAACCGATCTTCCAAATCCGCGTATTTATCACTGTCAGGGTCAAGGAGTGCCATTTCAGCTTGGACCTCCTTTATCATTGTTTGCAGACGGGCTTTTGCATATTTGGCACCTATTTCATAGGTTTTTTTCTCATAATCTTCACGGCTTATTTTACCTTTTGCATACTGGTTCTTAAGGATGTTATATTCCTCTATTGAAGCTGTTTCCTGCCTGTCAATCATTTTGTCGGTAGCATCTTCGATTAAGCCAAAGCGACTTTGAAGATTTTGCATGATAATATCATTTTGACGCTTTCCATATTTATCAATGATCGCAGATACATCTTCACCACTCTTTTCAGCATTCTTAATCTCCGCATCGCGCATCATGTCATTAAGCTTCAGTTGTATGTTTAGACGATCATTCAGTTTCCTTTCCGAATTTTCCCCAAGAGAATCCAAGCGGTTTTCAAGATTATTTTTTTCTATTTCAAGAAGTTCCTTATCATATTTATCATTTATTTCCGCTATAGCTTTGCCTTTAAGAATCTCAAGATTTGTCCGAAGCTCTATCTCTTTTGCGGAATTTCCCTTTATTGCCTTTATACGGTCATTGTATTCCTTCTCTACTTCAGCTATCTCTCTCTTTCTCTCATCAGCGATTATATCTATACGGGATTTTTCCAAGTCTTCCGTGATTTTCTTGATGTATTCGGCATATTCTTCCGCTTTCTTTTTCGCATCCTCATAAGTTTTATCGTCTTTTCCGGGATCATTTACTAATGCAGTAATGTCAATACTGGATATAATCCCTTTATTCCTTTCTTTTAACGAATTTATGTTACGATTTAATGTGTTTATTTTCTCCGTTGCTTCATCCGCTTGTTTTGTAAGGTCATTAATAATCGATTTTTCCGACGTTGCTTTTTTCCCTAATATACTTTCGAGTGCTTCTGCTTGCTTTTGCAGTCTGTTAATCTCCTTATTTGCCTGGTATCTATCTGTAAGCAATGAGTTCCTTTGGCTTTCATATTCTAATATCTTTTTATAATTTTCCACCATTATTTCTTCTGCCGCTCTTGCCTGCGCTGTTGCAATAATCGCTTTTTTAAGATTTTCGTATGATATTGCCGCCTTACCTGCCAATATTCGTTCTTTGTCCATATTCCCAAAATAGGAAGGATATTTGCTTTGTAGTTTATCAACAGCAGAAATTCGCTCTTCCATTGAACGTTTGTTATCCTGTGTCACTTTATATAACAAATCTAACTCAGCTCTTTCCTTAATGCTATCAGAAATTCCTTTCCTCCGAGCATCTTCCAATTGTTTATAGGTACTTGTTGTTTCTTTCAATGCATCTTTTGCTTTAAACAAACTTGTCACCCAATCAATGATTTCATTACCGTAGGCAGACAATAGCGTAATCCCTACAACTAAAGCAGATTGCCATGAAAAAAGACTACCTAACAATTGCTTCCATACAGGTATAGCAGTTTGTCCTTCAGCTTTCATCCGTTTAAATTCCTCATTGGCGCGTTTTAGTTCGTCAGCAAACATTGGCAAGTTATTGGAGATAGCAAGAAAGAACTGGTTGAAACTCATTGTCAATGAAGGAAGTTCGCGAAGAAGTTGCTGAGTCTGCACATTAAGCCCATTCCAAGCAGACGCATAATTACCTACATTGCGCTGGTAATTTCCAAATTTGGCATCTATTTCCTTTAACTTGTTATTCAGGGCATTGGCTTGTGTTATCAGGCTCTCTCCCATCGGGCTATTTCTTTGTTCATCAGTCAGAGCCTTATATCTCTTCTGCAATTCCAGCATTGCAGCGTTCATTTCATAGTAACTGCCGGATGCACTTATGATAGCAGTAGAATGATTCCTTATTAAAGCCGTATTTTGCTGGTTTTGCGCCATAAGTTCAATATGGCGCTGTTTCAATAAAGATGCTTGCTGAGTATATTCGGTAAGGCTTATTTTTCCTGCATTATATTCTTTAGATAACGCCTTGATTCCAGAATTGATTTTGTTTATTTCTTCTTTGTTAGAAATGGTATCAGCAGTAAGCTTGGTAACAGCACTATCATAGCTTTGTATCGTGTCAATAATAGTAGCATAATTGACATTGGCAGCCTGTAATTGTACTGAAGCTTGATTTATTGTATTACTTGCATTCTGGGTGCTTTTTGCTGCATTCTCCTGCGACGTTGCGACATTGTTGGAAGTGGAAGAAAGAGACTGCAGCATATCGCTTGCATTCTTCACATTCTTGGCAAACTGTTCAAAAAGAACATTTAATTTGGATAAAGAAAACATGGAATTAAGCTGTTGGGATACTTGACGAAGTATCGCTAATTGCCTTGTCTGAATGAGATTCATCTTTTCCTGAGTGGAATTCAGTTTTTCTACGGAGGACTTAAAATTTTTCGCCTTGTCAGATAATTCCTCAAAAGTCTTTGGGTTAGATTTGGATGCTCTTGCAATATTAACTACAAGACTTGAATAAAGAGTCGTGGTTTCCTTTAATTCCGTTTTTAATTTTCCAAGCTGGGTAAATGCTTCATCACCTACTACATCAGTAATTTTAAATTCATTTGCCATAACGTCCTAAATTTGAGTTACGTGCAACTTCACACGCTTCTACAAAGATAGTAATTATTTAGAAATTGTCTAAATTAGAAACAAAATAAACGCGTTCCTCTTTATTTTCAAACCAGATTCATACCTTTGTTGTTATTAACAACGTTGATTTGCGACATGGGCAACTGGAGCGAAAGACAAGAAGAAAAGAGAGAAGGAAAGGAGAAAGATAAAACCAGAAGAGATAAACTTGCTGGCTATTTCTTTGATTTATCTAAACTAATTCTTGCGGGAGTTGTTATTGGCGGTATAACTCCATTGTATTCTAACGATGCTAAAGAGATAAATTTATATGTAATTATTGCTGGTGTAGTATCAACTGTATTACTGGCATGGATTGCGAATAAAATATTAAAATGAAATAGTTATGACACAATTAGCTTTAACTTTTACTGTTATAGCCATTCTAGCAGCGATATTTGCTCTTTGGTTAAATACGCGAAAAGGTAAAAAATGGCTCACTAACCTTTGATAACAATCATGGGACAACAGAATAAATACGCATACGACGAGGATAACGTAAAGGCTATCCTTCATTGGGCTTTAACGGCTCAATTACCGACTCAGATAGAGCTAAGCGAATCGGAGAATATCTTAGATGTCCAAAAGTACATCCAAGCTAATATTCATGATATCAATCAACATTTTCCCGATCCGTTCTACAATCCAGCTATTGATAGGCTGTATAGACTGAAAGAATTCGTGGAGAATAACAATAAATAAAGGGATGTGTTTAGCATCCCTTTATTTATATCAGATAAGAATTAAAAGATTGATTATACCTTGCCTACCAATTCCGGTAATCTTTCTATGGTAGATAATATGACCATTGTCAGCGACTTCTTGCTTTATATCAAGTTTATGTACCCGGTAGCCATATTACTACCGGGGTATCAACGCGAACATTGGTCGATAGCCTCGCGCGTTCCTTAGCGTCATTTATGTGGTGTTAGATGTTTGTTCAGGTCTCGGAGATTGAACGTGCTTGGACTTTCTCCGATTTATTGTATTTACTTGCTTTCATATCCTTATATCGTTTGTGCAGGGCTTTCGCCCTGCCGGTTAATTATAAGTCAAACATTATATTGTATTCTGTTTGCAGCTTATCAAAGGCGTTATCCGTAACAACAATTATCTTTTCATCAACTCTTTTGATTCCTCTACCTTTCAATGTTATGGGTTTGTTTAACCAAAGTGTATATTTATCATCAATTCCGATTACTAGCATGTCAGCCTGTTTTTTCTGAACATCTAAAGAAGTTTCTTTATATTCACCTCTTACCTGTGCTTCCTTTGTCATTTCTACTGTTGCTTTCATATCTTATTTATTATTCGTTTAACTTTGATAATGCAAATATATAGTATTTACTTTAATAAACGCCAAGATAAATAAAGAAAATGCTTATATTTAACATCTGTTATTAAAGTAAATACTATAATAAACAAACTATTCACTTATATTTGCATTATAAATATTAAAGGATATACTTATGAGGATAAAAGAAGTAATAAAAGAAAAAGGTTATACTCAAAAAGAGTTTGCCGAAAAGTTGGGTATGAGTACTGTTGGGCTTGCTCAAATTGTAGCAGGAAAACCATCATACACAACATTGGAAAAGATTGCTGACGCTTTAGATGTAGAAATATGGGAGTTGTTAGTGTCAAAAGATGAAATAGTAGGAAAGAAAGACGGTCTTTCTCTCACCTGCCCTCATTGCGGCAAGAATATCAATATAAAGGTGGATTGACTATTTAGACGGCGTATAAATTATAAAGATTTTCATTAAATATATTGTCAGAATGCTTTATTTGAAGTTTATTTGCAAATGAAACTTAAAATATATATCGTTATGAAAAAGTTGTTACTAATATTATTTATAACTCCATTTTTTGCTTATGGGCAAAATAAATATTTTAATGAGAAGGATATTTATCAAATAAAGCTAATGCTTAGCTTAAGTAAAAGTGAGGCTGAGTTATCATCCATACAGAGCGTTCAAGAGGCTAATAATTCTTTTGTAAATGAGGTGGATACAACCAAAAAAGTAGATATTTTTATTAACAATAATAAAGAATATATTTCAAACTTATTTCTAAGTATGAGTAGGACTTCCAGAGATAAAATTGGATATATTAACTCTTCATGCATTCCTGATATTTTCAGATATAATACAAGTAAAGTTCTTATTTTTGACTCTTTTGTCTATCTTTCAATTTTTAACAATAGAATGATGGATAAAAACAAACAAGCAAAACATATTATTGAGAATGCTGCTAATCCTTTATATCTTAAAATAGCAGATATTATAGATAATAGAATTCCCTATATTGGCTTAGTGGTATCATACTGTGATAAAGACTTTGGAGAAAAATACAAAAGTGAAAAAGGTAGTGCTATTCTTATAATTGCACCTTCTTCTGCTATAAAAAGCTTTGGGGAAGGACAAATTACGGAAAGTGAATTTTGTAGAAAATGTGATTATTATTTAAGTGATAGAGACTGTTTTATGTGCATTAAAAGAATAGACTCAAAAATATTTGAATAAACCCCGTTGTATATTGATTACATCAAGAGGGCTTTCGCAGCCCTCTCTCTTTTAGGGGACTCTTAGTGGATTAGTATCATATATACCACACATATTCAACAAACACCCCTTTATACTCAACCCCTTCCGGTACAAACCCGAATACACCGCCATTCTCATAGAGGATATAGACGCGCCTTTCCATAATGGCGGCTTTCTTGGCAAGCGATCTCATCCTCTCAATATCTTCCTGCCTCTTCCGGTTTTCGCACGCACAACTCATTCTACACCAAACTTTCTAAAATAATCCTCAATACCCTTCTTCACATATTTCTCGATAAAGTACCTTCTTGCATGAGACCCTACTCTGTATATTGCCTGCCCGTATTTACGCTCTATATCATCGCTAAAGCTGACCCCTACACTTTCAATTCTAAGCCCCTTATCGAAAGGTACTGCAGTTATGGAGTTATGGAAATCACCCCTGATAATCAAGTTTGGAGTATCCGGTGATCGTCTGGGAATGCCAAGCCATGAAGAAGCGTAAGGAGGTGTTATTCCTTCCTTCCACATCATATACCCACGGGCGTTCTTATACCATTTCCCGGATTCACGGCTTTTGAAATAAGGGTCGTTCAAGTAAGTTGGGCGCAAAGGCTTGTCGTTACCGTTTATACCGGAATACAACTGTTCTGTAATATATATTTGCACCTCTTTCTTCTGTGCAGCCATTATATTACGTATCATGGGCTCAAACCCTTCCACAAGCGCATTGAAGTTTTTCTCAGCCTCTATTATATTAGCCATAGCCCTTACAATTAAGGGGCGAATAAACGCCCCTAATAAACATTATAAAACAGAATCCGGGTCCCGGTTCTTACTTTTGGAAATTCCGCATATCTTATCATATATACCAGAAAGCTTCTCCGTTCGTTCCCTATCTGGAATATTCAGATAGAAAAGAGTTTTGCATTTTTCTATAAACTCATTTTTATTCATAGAACGCACAACATCTTCAAAGAACACAACCCCATCTATTGTCATGACCATGCCTCTATACCGGTAATACCTAATCCCTGTAAAACAGATGGCTTAGCAAGTTTCGGATTTCCGGAAACAGTTATTACTCCGTCAGCATAGGATGCAGCGGGAGAATCCGATACACCTAATGCAGTTGTCGCATTCTTTGCCAGCAGTTCACCGTAATGTTCTGTAATATCAAGTTTTCCGAAATGCTCAACCAACTTATATTTGCCGGATTCCATTGATTTCAATTCAACGTAAACAAGCCCTTTCAAAGCTTCAACCACATCAAATTTATAAGCTGATACGTCAGCACTCTTGATATACTTCTCGTAGTCTTTAAACATCGTAGCAACCGTAAGGTTTGCCTCCGTACCGGAAGAGTCCCAATCCTGACCACCTGGATATACACCGGACAAGGGGATTCCCGCTAAATATTCAGTCCCATCATTCATGCCGTAGATGATATTATTTTCGTCCACAAAATAGGCATCAAATGCAACATTCTTTGCAGCCATGAGATTAGCTTTGAGACTGGCATCATAATCCTGCAAAGTCCACACGTCATTCTTTGCGGAATAACCCGTTACCTTTGTAGGTCCATAACCGATTGCTGAAGTTTGAGCTTCGCCACCGGAAGGAGCATATTCTACAATTGTCTTGATAGGAAATATGCGATTCGGCCTATCTGCATGACAAGCCGCCTCAATTGCGTCCGCAGACTTATCTTCCGGCAATTTATGACCATGAATAGTCAATATAATAGCCTTTACTTTTCCCGGATCAAGCACACAAACAGAATTACCCGTATTGAACGTGGCAAGTCCCGGACATTCTCTATAATCTATTGCCATAACACTTTGTTTCTTTAAAAGTTAGATTCATATCTTTAATTTCGATAGCGTCGATAAAATCATGAAAAGGTTTACCGTCCTCTCCTATTACCCCCACACGCCCATATCGGTAGTTTTCCGAATAAGAATGAGGGATTATCCCATTATAATTTCTTTTAATGGAAGGATCCTTCCCTATTTCATCAAGGAAAATATGGTAAATAGGGCGAAGCACTTGCTCAAACGAAGTTTTTTCACGGTCTTCATTAGTATAGGTCTTTGAAGTATTTACCATTATTATAAAATCAAGGGATGCTTTTATCTCCACGCTTGTCCTATCCTCCTCAAATGGGGAATATAGACAAATTATAGGAAACTTTAAAGGGCTTGTTTTGGGAGACTGGCTCCATACAGTAAGCTGATTGCTTATGTACGCCCAATCCCCGAACAAATATGATACATTCTTACCGTATTTGCCAGAAACACGTTTAACCACATCCTCAAAGACTTTATTTAATGACTTCATATTCCCATACTATTTATCTTGCGTAACATGCAAGGGTTGAAGCACACGCCTTTATATTCGTCATCCATAAGCAATCTATATACCCTTTTATTCATATTAACCATATCATTCCATGACCTTATCTGTAAGACGTTAGGAGAAACGGCATCATTATCCGAAGATGTAACGGTTCCTACCATTGTAACGCTATAATTAGCCTCTGATATATATTTAAAGAATACGTAGCATGCTATAGGACTATACTTTTCTGACAACAAGGCGTGCAGCCTTTCCCATTTTTCTATGCTATCTTCATGAGATTTAAGATAAGAAACAAATTGATTGCACATATCATCACCAAGAATATTCTCAAGATATTCTATCTCATATATTTCTATATAAGAGTTTATCCGATCAGCTTCAGCATCACGGGTCACAGAAGGAGCTCCAGTGTCGGGACTTATCCCGACACTCAACAATCCGGTGAAATATGTGCAGTCAATTATCATACAGTTTCTTTTCTTTTACGCTTAGTGAAAAGTTCCTCACAACCTAATGCCTTGGCATCATTCAGCAGTTCATTAGTAGCTTCAATCTTTCCTTCAGAATAAAACCTACTTGCAAGAGGCATGCCAACCAAAACCTTATCACCGGACTTATATTTTGTCCCATCTTTCACAAACGTCACTTCGTAACGCTTGGTTAAATTCATCTTATATTCTTTTCCCATATTTATATGTATTTATCGTTTATATACTTACATCGCAGATGCCGGAGTTATTCCTTCAATTACTGTAGCAAATGTATCCTTCACAAAGGCAGTCTTATACTGCGATTTGATGTAACACATTAATCTTTTCTCAGCTAATACGGTAACAATATTCTTACGAAAATCATCGTTTTCCCAACCGACAGACATTGACAGAGTCCAGAGATCGCGTATATTCAGATAGGAGAAATCACCCATGATAAAGTCTCCTTGCTCTATAGCAGTCGTGGTTTCGATACGTAATCCTTGAATCAACTCGTCGCCATAGCGGAATGGACGAAGATACTGTCCATTGGCATCCTTCGTCAACTGCATTGCCGCATAATCCAACGGGTTCATCAACACAAGGTTCGGGCGATAAGCCATTTCGCTCGCAGAGACAATCTGTGAGTATGAGGCTACGAGAGCATCAAACATGTTCGCTTTCTCCACATTGAAGCCGGTCAAAGAGAATGCCGGCATGTCGGCAGCGACTCCCTTTATTTCTCCATCGGTTCCCTTACCATCCAGAATTCCTTGCTCTTCCTTGATTCCAAGTTTATTTATCATTTCGCTTTGGACCTCATTAACGAAACTGGGAAAGTCTGTCAGTGTTTCCTCGGTGAATTTTGTTACAACGGCAACTTTTGCAACAGTCACCGTCTTTTCTATCAAAGTGGCATCCATAAGAGGCTTAAGCCCTCCTTCTTGGACCCATGCCGCATCACCATCCTTGCTTACATATTCAGCGTAAATCAGAGAACGGCTATTCGTACCGGACACATTTGCATAATTTCTTATAACTGTCTGCGCTCTGGGATTGACAGATAAATTCGGGTCAACTTCAACCCCATAGTGAGGAGCCAAAGTGCCGGATGCAATAGTTGCGGCAGTTCCTTTTTTATCCAACACAAGATTGATCTCCAGTTTATTACCAGGAGCAGCCTTACATGCCTCTTTGAGTTCAAGGGTTGAACCCCCTTTCTTGTCCGTCGTAATATACCCCTTCAACTGCTCGTAGAGTTGGTCATAGACGGATTTAACCTTTATTTCTCCATTTCCACCAACTTCAGTAGAAGCTTTTACACGGAGAATGGCACTTTCCAACTCATTGACCTTTTCATCAAAAGTCTTTTTGTCAATGCCGGAAAATTCCTTTCCCTTGATTTCCTTTATAGAATCTGCAGCATCCTTGATTAATTCGCGCAATTCATCCAACTTCACTTCATCCATAAGGAATCCTTTTACTTTGGATTCAAGTGCTGTTCCGATCTTATCGTCCAAAGCTTCAAAGAATTTCTTGTTTTCTTCGGACAAGCCAGATGTGTCCATAAGTTCTAAAAATCCTAATTTCATACCGATTTTAATTTTAACATTTTATACAATTCTTTTCCCTCACCGCCTTTTTCATTGTCGGCTTCCGTTCCCAAAGGTGGAGTATTGGTTGTTGCATTCTCCGGCCTAAAAGAAGCAAGTGACATTGCTTTGGCTATTATTTTCTGTAATTTGCACTGTTTTGATAAACTCATATTTTTACATAACAAGGAAACTTCTTCGTCCAGTTCCTTGTATGCCTTCTCACAATCTTCTATAGATTTAAGTCCCAAATATTCAGTCTCCCCATTACATCCAATAGATACAACTGATATTTCATAAAGTTTCACCTCTCGAACTATCAATGCTTCTTTTTCATAGTCCCATTCGCAGTTCTCCCACACATACTCATATCCAATGGAAAATTGATTGAGAGTACCGGATTCAAGCTGAGTTATAGCTCTATCCCCAAGTTCTATCTCGTCAATCCGCGCTTCAAAATAAAGCCCCTTTTCATCTTCCCTCAATATGGTAGGAAGTCCAATAGGCTCTGACATGTCATGCATCCACAGGAATATAATCTTATCGTTAGCACCGCTTTCTGGACCTCTTTCACGAATGCTTTTCGAGAAACATCCTTTCAGCAATATATCACCAGCCTTGTCTTTGTTGCCAAAAATCGCTGCGTATCCACTGATTATACGGCTCTCCGGGTCATACTGTACATCTTTAGAATTGATGGAAAACAACTTATGTTGCATTCCCATCCTGCCTTTGTATTTATTGACGGTTGTTTTCATCATTATTATTGTTTTCGTATTCTCCTTTTGGATTTTCAGGATCAATGTCTATATACTTAGCTACTTCAATACGTGCTTCATCATGAGTAATCAGAGACTTGTCAAGCAATCTTTGTAAAGCATCGGCAACCTTGACAAGAGTATTGGCTCCCGTTTCTTTATTATTCTGGAGACATTCGACGTCCGTAAAATCTATCTTAATGAATGCACCTTCAGGACATATCGCCTTCGTAAGGCATCCGGCAATCTTTATGCTATCGGGGATTATCACATCTTGATAAGCCTTTTTCCCGGCACTCTCAAGATTATCGTACTTGGCATCCGTGAAGAGATTGGCGTTGATTCCCATCGCATTGGAAATCTTATCCGTACACCGCTTGTCTTCTTCATGAAGCTTTAATTGGTCGGCATTAAAATCAAGAGGAAGCCACCCTAATTTTCGACGTGTAACCAATATCGGATATTCCTTGTTTACAAGCCCGTAGTCTCTCTTAAACCTGTCTTTTATCTCCTTCTCGTCTTCCGAAGTAAGGGCAATATTTCCCATTTGGTCTGTATAATCATTATACAAAACCCCTTTGGGACCCCCATTGACTAAAAGCGTATGGCTTGCAGACATGGAAGCTACCCAATTGGATATAGGCTGGGACAAACTATCGGAAACAGATTCAAACTCAATATCTGAAACATTATCATTTATACGAATGCCACTGTCATATATGATAATATATTCATAATCCTCTAAATTTAACCGTTTCCCGCTCCAGTCGATATAAACTTCTGATACGACACCTGAAAGCTCGAACTGCCGGAAGACCTTTCCGGTACCGACAATATGAAATAGTTCAGGAGGGACAATCCACATGGCCTTTGGTACACTTCCTTTTACGGCTCTTACAAGGACTATAGGACAATACCCGAACACTTTAAGACATATTTCTATCTGCTTGACAAATGAGGAGAATGTTTGCAATGGATTAGGGGCATCCAATATATTGCGGATGTCAGCATAGGATCTTTTTTCATTGCCATTCTTATCCACCACATAAGGAACTCCACGGGACATCATCGTACCTATCTTATCAACAACCGTAAAAAAAGGAGTACATGCAAGTAAAGCCTCAGCCTTATCCGAATTATTAGTCATGTCATAATCGGCCTTCCAGCGGAAACGTTTACCAAACAGGCCGGAGAGATACCAATAATTTCCCGCTGCGTCCTTTTCCACACAGTTGACATTTTCCCGCATCGGAATAGCTTTCCTTTCCTTTGGTTTCCAAAATTGAGTAAACATGCCCATATACAAAGTAGGAGTGACAGCACATAAATGCGGCCACTCCCATATATTAGTGATTTAGTCCTATTAATACGGTTTCGTACAACTTCATACGATTGTAAGTGACCCTACGGATGCAAATATACTTCTTATTTAGAATAGTTCCAAATAATAACAGGACTATTTTCCCTTTTTCGGAGGTTTTATATTAAGATATCTACTATGAAACTCCGGGACATGTCCGCATCTTGAGCAGAAGAACAATCCTCCGCTCCATCTTTTATACGAATGACCCAGTATTCTGCATATTACATTATGTTCCATTTTTATATTTTTTGAATTGATTGGCAAAAAAATCACGAAGGTAATACAAAAATCAATGTTCTATTTTTAATAATCCCTTTCTTTTTGCCCTATCGGCTATACAACATAAGACATACATTGCCTCATACACGTCCTTACCGTCATAATCCATAAGGTTCCGCATGAATCCTTCCATGCCAGGAGAACGCTTGAACTTGAATCCAGAAACCAAAGCCTTGAAAGATTCAATATACGGGAACTTATTGTTTCTTTCCTGCCTTGCCCATACTTCTCCTATGGATGCACGATAATCCCTGACATAATGAAGCATTGTATTAGGGGCCTCAATGTTCACTTCTGCATCCTTCACAAGGGAAGAAATATTGTCTAACGCCAAAGCATTCCCAATATATGTCTCCTCTACATAAACGCCCCCATCCACAACATATACTTTCACGTATACAAACTTTCCGTTTATCATAGGATGTATCTCCACAATGCTGTTCATACCTCCTGTATCTATATCATCATAACTTTCATAATCAAATTCTCCTCGCTTCTCAACGCATCCGGTAAGGCAGTCGGCCCCATCATCATGGGCATTCTTCCCTTTTCTTCTAAAACCGCTTATCTCGGCATGAAATTCAGGATACAGAGTTTCCCAACCCTCCGGCATATAAGTAAGGTTCATTACTTCGGATGCTCGTGTAAATATACGTACTTCCTTGTTTGCTGACTGGTGAAACCATCTTATCTCTGTAGTGTTGTTTCCCATTATCCTAGATTGAGATTCTACATTACGGGCAAATCCACGTCCACCGTTATTACTCTCTATATTGGATATGGTTATGTTGTCTTTTGCCAGCATAGTGGCTACTATAGGCTCAGTCTCTTCCATAGAAGCACTTGTATAGGTTATATCCAATATAAAATTTCCTATTTCAGTATCTATGTAATTAATGGAACAAAGATTATCCTCACCTGTATCTGCTGTATCTGTATAGTTTTTGCGTATAGCCCTATTGGTATATGGGATTTCCTTATAGGTCTTAAATTTGCCGTACATAAGCCCCTCCATAGGTTTAGGATTCTGCATATATTGTGTCTCGAATACAAATGGATTGATTCTACGAAGATTATACAGTTCCTTCAATTCATGTTTAAATTTCCATAAAGGTTTTTCTTTGCCATCCTTGTCATATTCAATAGCTGGCAACGAAATCACAGTCCATTCTCCCGGTTCGGTTTTCATCAAATAGCCGCACAAATCATTCTCATGGAGACGCTGCATGATTATAATGATAGGAGTATTACGGCTATTCACACGGTTGCGGATGGTTGTTTCAAACCGTTGGTTTATCTTTTCTCTTTTCAAATCTGAAAGAGCGTCTTCCGGCTTTATAGGATCGTCAATAACAACGGCACCGACAAACCTGCCAACCGAAGAAATACTGTCTATCTCATCTTCTATATTGTCAACTTCCCCCGCGCCAAAACCTGTTATTTGCCCTCCTGTAGATACAGCATATACACCTCCTCCTGCTGTAGTAACCCATTTCTTTTTACTGTCAGAACCATCTTTTATTTCAACGTAAGGGAATAAGTTCCGATAATCCTCTGATTTAACGATATCCCTTATTTCTTCGGAATTATCATGAGCGAGGTCATCGGAATAAGAAAGGTGTATGAATTTGGACGCAGGGTTTATGGCAAGCCCTGCGGATATGAAATTCTTAACTGCGAGTTCCGTCTTAGAATATCGAGGAGCAATATTTATGATGAGTTTCTTTATCGTTCCAGCAATTACATCATCAAGAGCATTGCATATTATCTCATGGTGCTTGTTTACGACAAATCTTCTTCCGGTTTTACTCTTAAAGAAGAATCTTGTATAATTGAGTGTACCGGAAAGACAAAATGCTCTAAGATATGTGTTACCATCAATCATAACCCCTTAATAAGTAGTTTGGCTTCCTCTACGCTCATTGGCTTGGGAGTATTGACATTTACTTCCGAGGCAGCATCAAATCCAAGCATTTTACAAATGCGCTCAATAGCCTTAATCTTATCGTATAGTTCTATCTTTACATATTCAACATCAACAATTTCAGGATTATCACTTGTACCAATATTCTTTTTAAGTGTCTTTGTAGATATACTTTTTATTGCAGATTTTTCTTTCTTGGAAAGTTTATCAAATTCCTTTCGTTCAATCCACGTATTGTGCATATCAGCAATTGTAGAAAATGCAATGCTGGACAATTCTTGCAAAATACGCTCTTTAGTTATATCAGACTTGTTTTTTCGTTCTTCTTGCAACTCTTTAATCCTCGCCGTAATCTCACCGTTATTTAGCAACTCATAGGCCTTATTGTTAATCGTATCATTCTTCATGTTCTCGCATGAGTAAGCACGACGATAGGCATCGGAAGCATTACCGCTTTCAATATAGTAATTGCAGAAGTTTTCTTGCTTAACAGTTAAGGATTTTCCCATGTCTTTTCGTCATAATTGGTTGCGTACAACATAATACGCATGACAAAGATACAAAAATATGAGGAAATAGATAAAAAAAATAGAGGCAAACTATAGAGCTGCCTCTATTAACACATATTTAACTAAAAGTTATTCAAAAACTATTCTAACATTTAAGATAATCAAGAACTTTCCTGTTTGCTTCATCCACTTTCTTTTCATCAAATCGTATATAAATATCAGTCACTGTTGCATTGGCCCAACTATGTCCCAGCGCATGGGCTATTACCTCTTTGGGAATATCAATCTCTGCTGCAATTGTAGCCCAGGTGTGCCGGGTCCAATATGAAGATAAGTCAGGGAAAAGAGGTTTTCGTGTTTTCTTCCCGCCTAGCCCCTTTCTTTCCGTTTCGCCAATTTCTTTTAAAGCAATTCCCATCCGGTGAAGGAAATTCTTGTAATCCTTATATTCATCCATTATATTAAGTACAAAATCCTTTCCCTTATATTTGTCTATAATCACTTGGGCTTCTGGCTCCACTTTAATGCTGTACAATTTGCCTGTCTTTGCTCTCTTATACTCAAACCGCCCATTTATCAATGCCGAAGTCTTTGCTGTCAGCAAATCAACGGCATTAATACCTATAAAGTAAAACATAAGCATAAATATGTCCCTGTATCTTTCTTGATACTCCTCGCATGGATAATCACGCAGTATCCTTAACTGATCAACGGTTAGTGATCTTTTCCTCGTTTCCTCTTTTTTTATAGTAAACCTTCTAAAGGGATATAACGTGGTATACTCTTCATCTATTGCATAGTTAAACACAGATCTTATGTTCCTAAAGTGTATAGCATACGCATTCACCTTCATACTCTGGGCCATCCATGCCTCAAACCTTTCAAGCCAAGCCTTATCCATGCTATCAAACGTACATTTACTATCAAATTTCAATAGTTTATTTCTTGTAGTCGTGTACACCGATCTCGTTCCGGCATTAGTTTTCTTTGCTACAAACTCATCCAGATAGTCAATAAAACATTTGCTTTTAGTTGGCAGATTATTTCCACCACCAAGAATATAAGAGATTTCTTCACGCATCTTCTTATCGCTGATTCTTTTGCCATCTTCTTCTAACTTTATCAAAAATCTCTCAACCTTATTAAGAATGCCATCCAATACTACATTCTTACGCTTGTAGTCTTTTTCCTTTTTATTAAAACCATCATAATCCCAATTCTCCTTAAGGGACGCATAAGGAGTGGCAAAACGGATTTGAGTTACATTTTTGACTTCAACAACTACTGGATAAGTACCGTCTTTTCTTGCACGCCTTGTATCCAATTTGATCTTAGCTTTCATAGGCTTTGAAATTTGACTTTTAATTTGACTTACTTTTGATGCGTTTATTTGTGTTCAAATGTAGTTATTTGTGGTGTGATAAGCAAGAAAGACCATAAAAAAAAGTAGTCAGCACTAAGCTAACTACTTGATTTTCAACAAGAGCGGCAAACGGGGCTCGAACCCGCGACCCTCAGCTTGGGAAGCTGATGCTCTACCAACTGAGCTACTGCCGCATTGCTTTCTTAAAAAGACGGTGCAAAGGTAAAAGAAGTTTTTTTATATTCAAAAATAAAAATGTACTTTTACAGCCACTAAAGTGAAAAAAATATGAAACGGATCATACTCATTACCGGAGGTGCCCGCTCCGGTAAAAGCAGCCATGCGGAAAAACTGGCGCTAAGTCTCTCTCCTACTCCTGTTTACCTTGCTACCGCACGTATTTGGGATGAAGAATTCCGACAACGCGTAATCCGCCATCAACAAAGACGCGGACCGGAATGGACAAATATAGAGGAAGAAAAAGAGCTAAGCCGTCATCAATTAATCGGAAGGACTGTCCTGATAGACTGTGTTACTTTATGGTGTACCAACTTCTTCTTTGATGTAAATGCAGATACAGATAGTGCTCTGACAGCTGCCAAAGAAGAATTCGACCGTTTTACAGCGCAAGATGCTACCTTCATCTTTGTTACCAATGAAATAGGTATGGGAGCTACTTCAGAAAATGAAATTCAGCGTAAGTTCACAGACATGCAAGGCTGGATGAACCAGTACATCGCCGAACACGCTGATGAAGTATGGTTGATGGTATCGGGGATTCCGGTAAAAGTGAAATAGAGAGAGGGAAAGATGATAGAATGGTAAGATGATAAGATTCAAAGTTATAAATATTGCATATGAAAACATTTAAGATAATACGTCCGGACGAGAATATCCGTCCAGCATTGATTGATAAAATTAATAATCTGACTAAACCCAAAGGTTCATTAGGTACTCTTGAAGAGCTGGCCTTGCAAATAGGCTGGATACAACAAACTCTGTCTCCTACCCTGCAACATCCACAGAATATAATCTTTGCCGCTGATCATGGCATTGTAGACGAAGGTGTCAGCCTTTCGCCCAAAGAAGTTACCTGGCAACAGATTAGTAATTTCTTACATGGAGGTGCCGGAGTGAATTTCCTTTGCCGACAGCATGGGTTTACCTTGAAAATAGTAGATGCCGGTGTAGATTATAATTTACCTTATGATACAGGTATCATCGACATGAAAGTACGGAAAAGTACTCGAAATTATCTGCATGAAGCTGCAATGACAGAAGAGGAAATGGAACTATGTCTGGAGCGCGGTGCAGAAGTGGTACGCAATTGCCATAAAGAAGGTAGCAATATACTCAGTTTTGGGGAAATGGGTATTGGAAATACATCTTCCTCATCCCTGTGGATGACTTGCTTTACAAATATTCCTCTGGAACAATGTGTAGGTGCGGGAAGCGGACTGGATAATGTTGGTATCCGTCATAAATATGAAGTATTAAAACAGTCATTAGATAACTACAAAGGAGATCGTTCTCCCCATGATATCATCCGCTATTTTGGAGGCCTGGAAATGGTGATGGTAATAGGTGCTATGCTTCAAGCAGCCGAACTTGGAATAGTTATTATGGTAGATGGATTCATTATGACAAACTGTATTCTGGCTGCCAGCAAATTATATCCGGAAGTACTGCATTATGCTATTTTCGGACATTGTGGAGATGAAACAGGTCATAAACTACTACTCGATCACATGAAAGCCAGACCGCTTTTAAATTTAGGTCTGCGTTTGGGTGAAGGGACAGGTGCCATCTGTGCATATCCCATTGTGCAGTCCGCCATACGTATGATTAATGAAATGGATAACTTCGCGCATGCTTCTATAACAAAGTATTTCTAAACGTATGAAAGTCCTAGCAGCATTCATCTTCTTCACCCGGCTTCCTTTTTGGAGAATCAAAGAAGTCCCGGCTAAATACTTCAAACGTATTGTTCCATACTGGCCATTAGCCGGATGGCTGACGGGTGGTATTACGGTTGGAGTACTGTGGATAGCAGCTCAGATACTTCCCATTTCCATCGCATGGGTACTTGCCATCCTCTCCCGATTGCTTATCACAGGCTGTCTGCACGAAGACGGACTGGCTGATTTTTTTGATGGCTTTGGTGGAGGCACCACCAAAGAACGGACACTTGCCATTATGAAAGATTCCCAGATAGGAAGTTATGGTGTCATAGGATTAATAGTCTATTTCTTGCTATTATTCTTACTTCTGGAAAATCTACCTTTGAAACTGATTTGTGTACTCGTAATTTGTGGCGACTGCTGGTCTAAATTCTGTGCTTCACAGATCATCAATTATTTGCCTTATGCACGGAAAGAAGAAGAAAGCAAGGCAAAAAATGTATATGACCGCATGACCTGGCAAGAATTACTGACGGGATTCATCTGTGGATTTTTACCTATTATATTATTCTTACCGATAGATTTCTGGCCGGTTATGATCTGCCCCATTTTGACATTCACCCTATTGTATCGGTTGATGAAACGTCGTCTTCAAGGTTATACAGGAGATTGCTGCGGAGCTACATTCCTGCTTTGTGAGCTTTCATTCTATTTGGGTGCATTAATCTTGCTGTATGCACACATCAAATACGGTAACCCGAATTTTATTAATGTTTATTTAAAATAATAATTATATGGAAGTTATTTTTATCAGACATACCTCGGTAGATGTCCCTCCCGGAGTGTGCTACGGACAAACAGATGTTCCTTTGCGAAACAGTTTCGAACAAGAAGCTGCCGTCACATCCGGAAATTTAAAATCTTACCGTCCAAAAGGGAGAGATTTCGATTATGTATATACTAGTCCGCTATCCCGTTGTGTACGTCTTGCTACCTACTGCGGATATCCTGATGCCGAACGTGACAACCGAATTATGGAAATGAACTTCGGGGATTGGGAAATGAAGAGTTTTGATGAAATAAGTGATCCAAGACTGAAAGAATGGTATGCTGACTACATAAACGTACCTGCTACAAACGGTGAATCATTCGCCATACAGTATCAACGTGTCGCCAGTTTTTTGGATGAACTGAAAGAAAAGAATTATGAGAAAGTAGCCATATTTGCACATGGAGGCGTATTGATTTGCGCCCAACTTTATGCAGGAGCTATAAAACAGGAAGAGGCATTCAGTGCTTTGACTCCCTATGGAGGAATCATTCAGTTAAGACTTGATTAGATATCCGAATACTAAACAAGACCAATGGTCCTTCTGAAGCCCCTTCCTGCACCTTATAAGTACCATTAAAGGCATGAATGAAGTGCGCATTGATTTCATGACGGATCAATGCTGTCTTGTTTTCAAAGCGTGCTTTGGCCAAAGGCGTACCTGTCACTTTAAAGAACAACATATTCTTTTCTTTATCGTGTCTGATCCGAATAGTAATATTGTATATATTCTCATCATTCTCCGATGGTATCAACAGACTAGACAACAAGGAAGAAAACCTGTTTTTATCTATACTTATCGCCATACTTTCTATATCCGTCTTCAAACGAATACTCACTCGCCCATTATCGGTATGTTCTGCAATGGCTATTTCTTGCCGACACAAGGCCATCACTTCACACTCCTCCTGTACATACTGTGTCTTACCGGATTCCAAACGAGAAAGTTCCAGGATACTATTGACATACTCCAACAGATTTTCCGCATTTTCCTGAATCATTTTACCATATTCCACCTTCGCTTCCGCAGTGAGTTCTTTCGATTCCGTCAAAAGTTCGGCAAACCCTACCACCACATTCAGCGGAGTACGTATGTCATGGCTGATTTCAGATTGCAAGCGATCTTTAGTAACATTATCCGCTTCTGCCTGCATAGCCGCATTTGCCGTTACTTTTTCAGCCACAGCAATCTTCCGGGACAAATAACGAGTATAAAGATAGAACAAAAGCACTAACACTAACAATGTGATAAGAAACAGGAAACCACGCTGATAATTGGTATCCTTTATTTTCTGCTTTTCCAGAAGAAGATCATCAATATGATAAATTTCCTTCATTTGTCGTAACTGATTTGCTGAAAAAACATTATCCAATGAATCCTGAGTCCGTATCAGGTAACGCCTGGTTTCAATAGCTCCGTCAATATCACCCTTATCAATCTGTGTAGATGCTTTATAATTAATGAAAGTAGCGAATATGGAAGCATCATGATTCAGCACCACGGAAGTCACCTCATCTATCAACGCAATACTTTTATCATATTCCTTCGTACGAGTATAATACTGTAACTGAACTAACTGAACATTCAGCCAAAACGCTATATCGACATGACTGTCCAGTAATGCTTTAGCCTTATCCATATGTTCCAATGCCACAGGAAAATTCCCCTGTTCCATAAAAAGGAACACATATTTAAGTTGGCAGTCGATTTCAAAGTTTGTCCAATTCTTACGGGCTTCGGGTTCACGGGAAATGATTTCCTGCAAAGTCTCATCCATCTGTTTGAGATAAAAATGTTTCAGACTATCCTGCCCGGCATTGCTATACATTCGGATAATGCGTGAAAGGATATCCACACGCAAAGCAGCCTTAGTCTGTGGGGTCAAACGCTGACAAGCTTTCTGGAAGATCTTCAAGGCTTCATCTCCTCTACTGGATATTCCATAAGCACACCCCAGACTATTGTACGATGCAATTTCTCCATTATTACAATGATGTTCCAAAGATTCTTTTAATGCTTCCTTAGCTATATATACAGCCTTCTCTACCTGTCTCTTGGAAGCCAATGCGCGACTGATAGCGGCCTTCTGCTCCAGATAATAGTCATAAGTGCCTACTTCCGGAGCATACTTTTTCAGTTCATTCACCCAATAAGTCAGGCTGTCCGGATCATGTAGTTTATCATAGCAGGAAGCTAGATAATACGCTCCCTGATTTTCATACGTCACATTCTTCTGGGCACAGGCCTCCTCGTACAAAGCGGTAGAAAAAGTTTTGTTATAAGGGGGATATTGATGCCTGTAAGCCATATCACGTAAATAAGTAAGTCTGACAAGTGTTATTCGGCATCGCATGTGCTATTTTCAGAATACTATCCTGATATTGCTGTGCATTGGCATCTTCTGCATACAGCACACAAGAATATAGCATACTCAGCAAACAAAACCATATTACTACGATATATCTCATCATACAGCATCCTCCCCTTTTGATTTATACTTCAACGGATGTGTAAAGCAGAAACGTGCACCTTGCGTATAGTTGCTGTCCACCCATATTCGTCCCCTCATATAGGTCACAATCAGTTGACATATAGAGAGCCCCAAACCACTACCCTGTGCAAAGTCATTCAGTTTCTCAAAACGCTCAAAAATCAAGCCCTGTTTCTCAAGCGGGATACCGCAACCGGTATCGGTTACAGAGAAGAAAGCCGTATTAGGATCGGATAATTCCAACTTCAATACGATAGAACCTTTTTTAGTAAATTTAGTGGCATTCACCAACAGATTAATCAAGACCTGGCGAAGACGGGCATCATCCGTATCTATCATTAGTTCAGAAAGCTCGGTATCATAACGTAGTTCCACTTCAAGTTTACGAGAAGCAGACACTGTTTCCGAAGCCTCTCTACAAAGTTTCACGGCATCATAAGGACGTATATTGAACGTTATATTATCATTCTCAAAATCAGAAAAATCAAGAATATCATTAATCAGTTTCAAAAGCTGAAAAGAGTTAACTTTAATGATTTCACAAAACTCTTTACGAGACTCTTCGTCGAAAGAGTCATCATCTGAAGCCAATACAGCCGAGAAGCCGACAATGGCATTAAGCGGGGTACGCACTTCATGGCTCATATTAGACAGGAACATATTCTTCTTCTGGATAGCCCGTTCCGCCTTCCGTATCATTACTTCCTGCGAATGCTTCGATTCCTGCAGACGGAATATCTTCTTCCAACTGAGATACAGGAAAAGAAATAAGACCAACGTGCAAACAATAATACCTCCCAAGTAAAAACGATAGGAAAACAAGCGGTCACGCTCGTTCTGATAAGTCAGCCGGTCGGCTTGGAAGCGGGTGGTCAACTGATCTATCTCTTTAGGATAATTTTTCTCAAAAGACGATTTAATGTATGAAAAGACCAAACCGTATTGCTTATATGCTTCTTCCTTACGCCCCATTTTCACAAGCAGGTCAGCCTTGTCTTGCAGGACTTCCTTGTACAAGCTACTGTTGATTTCAGCATAGTCCGTATGTAAAAAAGCATCATAAGTTGTCAGAGATTTCTCATATTCACCGATACGTTCCCAATACATAGCCTCGGCTATCAAGAAATGTTGCATAATACCCGGAATCAGTTTTTCCCTCAAATGCTCCACTTCATCCAAGTGTTGGCGAGCTGTCTTCACAGAACCCTTAAACAGTTGACAATAGGCATTGAAAATATGTCGGACAGCTTGCTCCTGTTCGGAAAGACTATCTGCGGGAAAACGATTCAGGCGGGTCATGAAATATGCTGCCTCCGTAAAATTACGAATACGAAGATTGTGCTCTACTAATTCCAACAATAACATCCGGACATGTATTCCCTCACCGGACATTTGATCGAACATCTCTAATGCCTGTACATGAGCACTTCCTGCTTCCTGGTTTCGTCCGGTATAAGAATACACCTCACTAATGGCATTCAGTGCAAGAGCTGTTCCCAAAGCATGCGAGAGTGCACTTGCTTTTGAATACATCTGCTCACTCCAATCAATGGCCAGGCGTATTTCTCCACGAAAAAGATATGATTTTATAAGTATACGTTCCAGTTCAAAGTACGTATTATATTGCTTGGTAGATTCCAGATAATTGAGGATACTATCCAGATTGATAGCCGAGCTTTCTTCCTTTGTCAGATAATCAAAGCCCATACTGTTGTGAAAAGCAGATATCACTTCATCTTGAATGGTAGCACGCTCGACTTCTGCCAGGCTATCCTCCCCTGCTGATAATGGGAAAACGCATCCAAAGCATACTATATGGAGAACGAAATATTTCAGTAAGTTTCTCATGAAGTTTGTTTGTTTCGTGCTGTGTGGTGTTTGTGCTGCCATTCACCGCATACGCTGGCAAATATATTCAATATTTCCCAAGAAGCCAAAAATTGTGAATGACTAAATGAAAAAAGAAATCAAAGTAGTAGTTATTATCAGAATTACTATCATTATTCCTTCGGCACGGCGATTGATACGAACAGCTACTTTCATGTCTTCCGTGGTTAAAAGACGATCATTGCTACCAATGTAAGGCTTCCAGACTTCTTCACCGAAATAATTGTGCGGACCTCCGAAACGGCAATCCAGAATACCGGCAAGAGCAGCCTCGGGATAACCGGAATTCGGGCTGGCATGTTGACTGCCATATATTCCAACGAATCTCAACAGAGCCCCAAACCGGCCTCGAGGAAGAAAAGCAAGTATCATGAGAAAAGCTGTCAAACGGGCAGGAATATAATTGGAGACATCATCCAGGCGAGCGGCAAAACAGCCGAAAGCACGGTAACGCTCGTTACGATAGCCAATCATGGAATCCAGAGTATTCACCATCTTATAGGCAAGCATACCGGGAATACCTAATAACATATACCAAAATAGGGGAGCAATTACTCCATCACTCAGATTCTCTGCAAGCGTTTCAAGTGCTGCCGTACGTACTTCCTGCGCAGAAAGTCCGGAAGTATCACGACCGACTATACGAGCTACCTGCTTCCTGCCTTCTTCCAACGAACGATCTACAGCTTCGAATACCATACGAACTTCACGGATAAGTGTGGTACCCGCCAGACAGAAAAAAATGGTAAGTATCTGTAGTGCCAGAAGTAGTCCCGGAGAAAATGACGCTATCCAGTGAAATAGATAGTATGCCGCAAAATAAACGGCAAGAACAAGAACAATAGCTACGAAAGCACCTTTTAGTCCTCGTCTTGAACCTTTATTCAACAGATGTTCGCAGAATGAAATCATCTTTCCGAATGCAACTACAGGATGAGGCAACCAAGCAGGATCTCCCAGCCAGCGATCAAGCAACCAGGCAGCAAGCAAGGGCAGGCTGAGGACAAATACGGTGTTTAAGATAAGAAGAATATTTTCCATTGTGATAACATGTAATTGGGGGCTTTTCTATACGGTTATGAATAAGACTCACCACAGATTACACAGATTGACACAGATTCTATTTTACTGATTATTAGATTAATAAATCTGTGTCAATCTGTGTAATCTGTGGTGAGTCTTATTCATTCCTATGCCGATATGTATTATCAATAAGTCGCAAACCATTGTTCTATAGCCTGTACGAGCCGATCATTTTCCTCAGTTGTCTGGGCAGCGATACGAAAGAAATGTTCATCCAGACCTTCAAAATTAGAAGCATCGCGAATTAGTATGCCATGTTCATTGGCGAGGTAATTCTTGAGAGCAGAAGCCTTGCCAATGCGAAGACGAACCAACATAAAATGAGTTTCCGTCTCCCATACCTCAAGACCGCCCAAGCTCTCCAAAGCATGACGTAAACGAGCCGTCTCCTGCAAATAAACAGAAATATTCAAGGGATTAGGCACATCGTAAGCCAGCAGATAGATTCCGGCCTCAATAGCTAACTGATTGACAGACCAAGGCATACGATGAGTACGCAAACGACTGAGCAAGCCTTCGTCAGCAGTTATATATCCCAGTCGTAAACCCGGAACAGCATAGCGTTTCGTCATGGAATGAAGCAGCAGGACATTCGGAAAGTTGACTGCTTCATCCGGTGAAAACAAAGGCTGTACAGTAAAGAACTCGTAAGACTGGTCGATAACAAAACAAACCTGCGGATTACGGGTAATCAATTCTTTCAGATAAGCTTTCTCTATGACCGTACCGGTAGGATTGTTAGGATTACAAAGCCATAGCATACGGATATCAGGCGGTAAGAGATAATTGGTTTCTGCTGTCGGAAGCTTATAGAGTGACGTCACCCGATGACCATGCATGCGGCAAGCGTCAGCATACTCACTGAATGTAGGTTGAAAAATGGCTGTATTAGTACCACGAAAAGTTTGTGCTATAAGATAAATAGCTTCTGTAGCACCATTCGTCACACAAACAGAGGCAGCAGTAAGGTGATACTTCTCTGCCAGACGACCTTCCAGAGTATAAGGTTCCGGTTCCGGATAAGAAGAAATACCGCTGATACAGCTACACAAATGAGCCTGAAGTCCGGATAAATCTACACGATTATACACATTGGAACTGAAATTGGCCGTTATAGGCCGCTCGAATTTATAGGAATCATCTCCGTGTCCTTCAATCATGAGTTGTCAGTATTTTATAAATAAGTAGCAGATCAACATGACTACGCACATGGTCGGCCAGTTTATTGTATTGTTCTTCTTTGAATTGATGATAATCGAAAGATTTTCCCGCATCGGCAATCTTGTCGGCAAAAGGTTCCAGAAGGAAGTCGATGAATGAGGGATTGTCAAGAATACCGTGGATATAAGTTCCTATACAGGTACGATCCAGGAAATAACCGTCTGCACCGCCATCTTCCAAAAGATTCAGAGGGGAAACCGGTGCATCATAAACAGGAACGGTGGTACCCATGTGGATTTCATAACCTTCCAAATTTGCCTGCATTCCGTCAGTAGACAAATGGCTGTTTTCCCTTGCAACAGCGGAAAGGCGGAATTTTATTTGCCGGGTAATCTTCTCTCCCGTCATATGTGTACTGACAGGTAAAAGCCCTAAACCGGGTAAACGTTCTATTTCTCCTTCCACATGGTCAGGATCACACACTTCCTGTCCCATAATCTGATAGCCGCCACAAATGCCCATAACGGTGGCGCCTTCACGATGGGCACGTATCACAGCTTGTGCCACACCATTACGACGCAATTCGTGCAAATCGGCAAGGGTACTCTTGCTGCCGGGTAATAAGATGATATCGGCTTTCGCCAATTCATCTACATTATTCGTATAGAAAAGATGTACCCGGGGATCGCGCTCCAACACATTAAAGTCGGTAAAGTTACTGAGATGGCGCAGCAATACAACCGCTATGTTTACTTTACCCTGCTCTGTCTGCACGGATTTCGTGGCAAGGGCCAGCGAATCTTCTTCCTCGATATAAATATCTTTATAATAAGGAACAACGCCTACCACAGGGATACCACAAAGTTCTTCAAGCATCTTTACTCCGGATTCGAACAAACGGATATCACCACGAAATTTATTGATTAGTATGCCCTTGATCCGCTCCCTTTCGTAAGGACGCAGCAACATTAACGAACCATAGACACTGGCAAAAACCCCTCCCCGGTCAATGTCTCCTACGAGGATCACATCTGCTCCGGCATGTAAGGCCATAGGTAGGTTTACCAGATCCGTATCCCGAAGATTTATCTCGGAAATACTTCCGGCACCTTCCATCACAATGGGGTTATATCGGGAAGCAAGACGGTCGAAAGCTGAACAGACCTCGTGACGCAACTCTTCACGACCTTCAACACGGAAATACTCATAGGCACTACGGTTACCGATGGGACGTCCGTTAAGTACCACTTGCGAGGTATGATCAGAAGAGGGCTTCAACAACAACGGATTCATATCTGTATGGCAGGGAACTCCTGCCGCTTCGGCCTGAACAGCCTGGGCACGACCTATTTCCAGCCCTTCAGGTGTAGCATAGGAATTAAGTGCCATATTCTGTGCCTTAAATGGTGCCGGATGATAGCCATCCTGACGGAAAATACGGCAGAAAGCCGCGGCAATAATGCTTTTACCTACATCACTGCCGGTACCGGCAAACATAATAGGATGAAGTTTCTCCATAAGAAAATGTTTTTTAGAGAGGGCAAAGATAATGCAAATCGAGTGCAGAACTTTCATGCTTGCATGAAAAAGTTATGCTGAGGTATTGGTAATAGGTATTAAACGCTCCTTGTAATAGGTATTAAACAATCTATTCAATAGGTATTAAACGATCTCTTTAATAGATATTAAATGGTCTCTTTAATAGGTATTAAACGGTCTTGGTAATTATCCGAACAAAAAGAAGCTTTCATTTTCATGCCGCCATTGAACAATAGAAACGAACGAGTGTTTGAGATAAACGAACCTAAACCAACAACTTGACGTATGAAACATATTTTATTGATCGTTCTGTTGGGAGCAAGCCTATCTGTGACGGCGCAAACGAAACTCTCCCTCAGCTACGACGACGCCCTACAAATGCTGCAAAAAGGCAATCAAAGCCTGAAGATTGCGGACAAAGGTATTGAAACAGCCCGCACAGAGCGGGATAAACTGAATGCTTTGTGGTATCCGAGCCTACAGGGAGCCGGTACGTATGTCCACATGTCCGAAAAGATAGAAGTGAAACAACCCCTATCCCAATTCACAGATCCGGCAAAGGATTTTGTACACGACATCATACCGGACGATAAATTCATTAGCGGAATACTGGATCAGATAGGTAGCTACACTCTGGCTTTTCCTCTTGCTCCCCGCAATTTGACCACTGTAGGCTTAACTGCTGAATGGGTGGTCTTTTCCGGTGGAAAGCGTATACGGGCAGGCAAAATCGGAAATCGGTTGATTGACCTTGCCCGGGAAAACCGTGCACAGACAGATGCCACACAACGAACCCTATTGGCAGAAAGCTATTACGGTCTCAGCCTCGCCAAAGAAGTTGCAGTAGTCCGCCAAGACACTTATAATGGTTTGAAACAGCATTATGAAAATGCCCTTAAACTTGAAGCTGCCGGAATGATTGACAAGGCCGGACGCCTCTTTGCACAAGTGAATATGGACGAAGCCTGGCGGGCACTGGAAGCCGCACAGAAAGAAGTAACAGTCGTGGAAAGTGCTTTACGTACCTTGCTCAATCTGGAGGACACCTGCAAAATTGAACCTACGTCTCCTCTCTTTATCAATTCCACACTCCCGGCAAAAGAGGAGTTTCAGCAGACTATGCGTTCGGGAAACTATATCCTGAACCAATTGTCACTACAACAGAGCATTGCTAAACAACAATTACGTATAGACCAAAGTGGTTATCTGCCTGACATTGCCCTGTTCGGCAAACAAACGCTTTACGCCCACGGGATACAAAGCAACCTCGTGCCACGCACGATTGTCGGAGTAGGTTTCACCTGGAACCTTTTCGACGGATTGGCAAGGGAGAAACGTATCCGCCAGTCGAAAATTACCGAGCAAACTCTTGCTTTGGGAAAAGATAAGGCACAAGATGACCTTTCAGTAGGCATAGACAAACTATACACAGGATTACAAAAGGCACAGGATAATGTACAGGCACTCAACTCAACCATTGCCCTGAGTGAAGAACTTGTACGAATTCGTAAGAAATCCTTTGCCGAAGGCATGGCAACCAGTACCGAGGTAATAGATGCTGAAACCATGCTTGCCACCGTTAAAGTAGCCCGCTTGGCGGCTTATTATGAATATGATGTAACACTAATGAACCTGTTGGCACTTTGTGGTACACCGGAACAATTCAGAAACTATGCTGTTAAATGATAATTTATCGGCGAGGGAATGGGTACGCGGACTACGCGGATAAGGCGG
>OKRR01000288.1_pt1 | contig 58675 bp, 61 predicted proteins | sample 1601211 | NCBI WGS metagenome assembly OKRR01 (sample SAMEA3541525, study PRJEB24748) | human gut metagenome | biome: human gut; feature: human-associated habitat; material: faeces | place: China | collected 2012
ACCGGTATTCAGCTACCAGATTGCAAGTCTTGTTTTCCATCCTACTCTTGACCGGCATGTACAGGAAATTCATGAAGCCAGCCGAGATCTGAATACACGGCTGGCTGAGGAATTTCCCAATATTTCCTGTGAACTTGTATTGGATGACTCATGGAACTAAGTGTTCTCAGTCCACGGCCCTTTTGTGACTGTCTAATAGTTCTCAGCTCTTAATTCGAAGTAACTCTGTGGGTGTGCACATGCCGGACAAACTTCCGGTGCATTCGTACCGACCACGATATGTCCGCAGTTTCTGCACTCCCATACGCTTACTTCACTCTTAGCAAATACTTCCGCAAGCTCAATATTTTTAAGAAGCGCACGATATCTCTCCTCATGATGTTTCTCAATCGCTGCTACGAGACGGAACTTTTCTGCCAGTTCCGGGAACCCTTCCTCATCTGCAGTCTTGGCAAATCCCGCGTACATATCCGTCCACTCGTAATTTTCTCCTTCGGCAGCAGCCTTCAGATTGTCAGCAGTATCACTGATTCCCTTTAATTCTTTAAACCATAATTTTGCATGTTCTTTCTCGTTATCTGCTGTTTTCTGAAACAATGCAGCAATCTGCTCATATCCTTCTTTTTTGGCAACCGATGCAAAATAAGTATATTTATTTCTTGCCTCTGATTCTCCTGAAAAAGCATCCCTTAGATTCTGTTCTGTCTGTGTTCCTGCATATTTGTTCATTTCCATATACCACATCTCCTTTTCTTTTTTTAGTATCTGGCGTTCCTTACTTTTATCATACCATTTTATTTTCAAAAACATAACAATTTATTTTAATTTTTTTATTTGAGGATTTTTTATTTGATACCATCGTCTTCCTCTGTTACAATCAATTTAATAACTTATGTGTATACAAAGCACCTATTCATTACAAAAGGAGTATTTCTTATGATAAATTATATTCATTCTTTTGTTTCTCCTCTTGGGAAAATCCTTCTGTGTGCCAATAAAATCGGTCTTTCCGGTCTATGGTTTGAGAATCAGAAATACTATGCTGCCGGGTTGGATCTAACACATGCCGTTACTGTTGACGAATCGTTTTCCGACTCTGAATTTCCGATCATTTCTCAGACGCGGAAATGGCTGGAACTATATTTCTCCGGAATCGAACCGGATTTTACAGTTCCACTTCATTTAACCGGCACCGACTTTCAAATAGAGATATGGAAACATCTTCTTGAGATTCCCTACGGCATTACAACAACGTATGGGAAAATCGCCGAAACATATGCAGAAAATCACAGCCTTCCACATATGTCTGCGCAAGCGGTCGGAAATGCTGTCGGTCACAATAAAATCAGCATTCTTGTGCCCTGTCACAGAGTTCTAAGTACAACCGGAAGTTTGACCGGTTATGCCGGTGGTCTGGAGCGTAAGAAACATCTGCTCTTATTGGAGCAATCTTTTGACAAATACCGAGACTAAAATAAGGACATGCCAGATAAATGTCCTTATTTTAGTCTATTTGCTACAGTCTAAATATTCAGTAAATCACTGTAAACCTTAAGTGCTCCGTCTGTTTCATGTGCAAGTACACGTTTTGCCAGAACCTTTCCAAGTTGAACACCTTCCTGATCAAAGCTGTTCAGATTCCATACAAAGCCCTGGAACATGACTTTATTCTCAAAGTGAGACAACAGTGCTCCTAAAGCTGCCGGAGTCAATTTTTCACCGATAATAATGCTGGATGGACGTCCACCTCTAAATTTCTTATTATTATCTTCATCATCTTTTCCGCATGCAAATGCAACGATCTGAGCTGCAACGTTCGCACAAAGCTTCTGCTGGCTTGTGCTTCCCTGAATCACAACATCTTTCTCCATCTGATTATTCTTAAATCCTACAAACTGAAGCGGAACAATATCTGTTCCCTGATGAAGGAGCTGATAGAACGAATGTTGTCCATTTGTTCCCGGTTCTCCGAAGATTACCGGACCTGTTACATAATTTACCGGCTCTCCGAAACGGTTTACAGATTTTCCGTTGGATTCCATATCAAGCTGCTGCAAATGTGCCGGGAAACGGCTCAGCGCCTGAGAATACGGAAGAACAGCAGTATCTGGATAGCCCAGTACATTGCGCTCATATACGCCGATCAACGCATCTAACATTGCCGGGTTCTTTGCCAGTTCTTTTTCTTTTGCCAGTTGATCTTCCTCTGCTGCACCTTTCAGGAACTGCGCAAATACATCCGCACCGAAAGCAAGTGACAGAACTGCTCCGCCAACAGCTGATGTAGAAGAATAACGTCCGCCGATATAATCATCCATGAAGAATGCAGCCAGATAATCATCACTTTTTGCCAACGGAGAAGTCTCACTCGTAACTGCGATCATATGTTTCGATGGATCAAGACCTGCTTTTTCAAGGGCATCTTTTACAAAGGATTCATTTGTCAATGTTTCCAGTGTTGTTCCGGATTTGGATACCAGTACGAAAATAGAATGTGCAACGTCGATTTTACTTAAAACTCCAGATGCATCATCAGGGTCTACGTTGCTGATAAATTCTGCTCTCATTTTTAATGTGTCATTTGCTTTTGCCCAGTTTTCAAGGGCAAGGTACATTGCGCGCGGTCCCAAATCACTTCCGCCGATTCCAATCTGTACAACGGTTGTAAACTTCTCTCCTGCTGCATTGGTGATCTCGCCTGTATGTACTTTCTCGGCAAATTCTGCAATCTTTGTCTGCTGTTCTACATAAAACGCACGCTTATCGACACCATCTGCCACAACGCTTTCTCCCAGCTGTCCACGTGTCAGTTGATGGAGCACAAGACGTTTTTCCCCGGTATTGATCATTTCTCCGTTATAGAGAGCTTCATACTTCTCTACAAGCTGTGCTTCCTCTGCCAATTTAGAAAGTGCTTCTAAAATATCCTCATCTACCTGTTTTGCACCGTAATTATAGGCAAGACCTTCTGCCATCGGCACACTGTATTTTTTTACACGCTCTGCTCCATTTTCACCGGACATAACTTCTGCCAGCTGAACCTTCTTCTTTGCTTCCAGTTCTTTAAATGAAGCAAGTGTGTCTAAATTGTTCCAAGTAACCATATCAGATTCCTCCTCATCCCGGAAGTAACTTTCACTTCCTCAAAATACTTCACAGAAAATTATACTATCAAACTACTTCAAATTCAAGTAAAATGAGGATTTTGTATCTGTCCATGTGTCACCCTTCCATGTATGAAACTCAACGCGCCTTATACTTTCATAATATCCGCCAGCGTCTTACTGTCAAAACTTATTATGATGGCTTTTATTCCGATACTGCCATTCCTGCTGCGTAGGCTGTTGACCATGCAATCTGCAGGTTGAATCCTCCGGTTACTGCGTCAAGATCAAGCACTTCTCCGGCAAAATACAATCCCTTCACTAATTTGGACTCCATAGTTGCCGGATCGATTTCCTTCACCTTTACGCCACCCTTTGTGATAATCGCTTCATTATAGCCTCTCAATCCGGTCAATGTAACTGGCAGATTTTTAATCAGCGACACAAACTTTTGACGTTCCTCTCTGGAGATTACATTTACCTTCTTCTCTTCCCCAATTCCGCTCAATTCAATCATCACAGGGATTAGCTTTGACGGGAATAATTTCCCGACTGCATTCTTGAACTGCCGGTTCTGGTTTTCTTCAAAATCCCGAAGCACCCGCTTCTCCAACTGTTCCATGGACAGCGCAGGCTTCAGGTCAATCGTAAGTTTTAATTCTTTATCTTTCAGTTTTTTCCCGATCACACTGCTGGCACTCAACATCAGGGGACCGCTTACACCGTAATGTGTAAACAACATTTCTCCAAATTCATCATACAGCTTCTTTTTGCCATCAAAAATTGCCGCTCTTACATTTCGAAGCGACAGCCCCTGCAGCCTTGGCACCCATTCCTCTTTTGTCGTCATTGGCACAAGGGAAGGCATGCAGTCTGTAACTGTATGTCCATTGTCTCTGGCAAACCGGTATCCGTCTCCGGTAGATCCGGTTGTCTGGTAGGAGAGCCCGCCGGTTGCAACAATGCAGGAATCTCCTTTGACAATACTTCCATCCATCAGTTCTATATGGGCAAAACTTCCGTCTGCGGAAATCACCTGTTTTACACCGGTATGAAGATGGATATGTACTCCCAGTCTGCGCATCTCTGCTTCCAGCGCCCGAATGACATCCGAGGAATGATCTGACTGTGGAAATACACGTTCTCCCCGTTCCGTCTTCGTCTGCACTCCTATATTCTCAAAAAAATCAATCACATCCTGATTCGTATATCCATAAAAACTACTGTATAAAAACTTGGAATTTGTAATAACCGAATCAAAGAGTGTATCCATGTCACAGGCATTTGTAATATTACATCTTCCTTTTCCTGTGATAAACAGTTTCTTTCCAAGCTTCTCATTCTTTTCATAGACATGGACTTCCTGCCCCTGTCTTGCAGCCGTAATTGCCGCAAACATTCCTGCCGCACCGCCTCCGGCTATTAATACCTTACTCATCCTGCTTCTCCTTATCATCAGGCAGATGTTTGCCGGATAATTCCACCTTATTATCTACCATGTTGAGTTCATCCTTACTGTACACTTGATATTCGTCCCAAATCTGTTCTAACCGCTCAAGTGTAGAAATCACTTCTTTTTGCTTCTTCATGCAAAGAGCCACTACAAGCGCATTGACGACACTTAGAGGAGCTACCAGAGAATCTACGATCGACGCCATGTCACTTCTTGCGATCAAATTACAGGAAGAATAAAGAGTCATCGGCGAATGCACGCTGTCTGTCAGTGTAATAACCTTCGCCTTACGGTTGCTTGCAAACTCTAACGCTTTTAATGTACGCATTGAATATCTTGGGAAACTGATACCTATGATCACATCGTCCTCGCCGATACGAATCAACTGTTCGAAAATCTCACTGGAGCTATTTGTATTTACTGCAGTCACATCTTCGCAGATCAGATTCAGATAAAATCCCAAAAAGCTTGCAAGCGGCGCACAGCTTCGAATACCGATCACATAGATTTTTTTCGCATGAAGAATTGTATCCACCGCAAGCTCAAAGCTTTCATGGTCAATTGCTTCCATGGTCAGTTTAATCTTCTCAATGTCAGAATGGAGCACAGATGTAAGAATCTCTCCCTGACTGATTCGTCCATACGTCACTTCCATTCGCTGAATCGAATTTAATTTCGTCCGCACCAATTCTTCTAATGCCTTCTGGAAGCCCGGGTATCCTTCGTATCCAAGCGCCATAGCAAAACGCACAACTGTTGACTCGCTGACACCGACTTCCTCCCCCATCTTCGCAGCTGTCAAAAATGCGGCTTTATCGTAGTCTTCCCGTATAAAATCCGCAAGCTTCTTCTGCCCTTTGCTGAATTTTGAATATTTTTCATCAATTTTTTGAAGCAATTCATTTTTATTTCCCATGATAACGTAATCCTTCTCTCAACCATAATTAACACTTTAATTATTATATAGCGAAATCTTTTATTGTTCAAGTATACAGATTTCTATAAAAAGAGATTGTGTGATCTTAATTCCAACCACACAATCTCTCTGATCTTTGTTATTTCTTCTATATGCGCTTCACTTATACCGGATAACTTCCGTTTTCTGTGTCTGCCACTGTCTGATCTACTTTTGTCTGCTGCGCTTCTCTGTATTTAAAGAAGTCAGTTGCTACCTGTGGGAACAATGCGTATGTCAGCACGTCCTCATCCTGCTGGCTCCACTGTGACATCTCTTCTTTCAAAGTATCGAGCTCATCCGGAATCAGATCTGCCGGACGACAGGTGATGATTTCTGCATCTTCGCCGAGAACTTTCTTTCTCACATCCTCGTTAAATGGTTTTACAGTTGCACCGTATTTTCCGCTTAACACGTCCTTAGTCTCCTTAGTAGCCATCTTATATCGCTCACCCATCAGCACGTTAAATACAGCCTGTGTACCGACAATCTGAGAAGAAGGAGTAACAAGCGGCGGTTCACCGAGATCCTTACGAACCTTCGGAACTTCCTCAAGCACCTCATAATATTTATCTTCTGCATTCTGTTCTTTCAACTGAGAAGTCAGGTTGGAAAGCATACCTCCCGGTACCTGATACAACAGAGTCTTAATATTTACTCCCATATTCTTCGGATTCAAAAGTCCGCTCTCAAGCGCCTCATCACGAATTGGTCGGAAGTAATCTGCAATCTCTGCCAACAGCTTCTGATCAAGCCCGCTGTCATAAGGTGTACCTTTGAATGTCTCTACCATTACTTCCGTTGCCGGCTGAGATGTTCCCAACGCAAATGGTGACATTGCCGTATCAATAACATCCACACCTGCCTCTACTGCTTTCAGGTATGTCATAGAAGCTACACCAGATGTATAGTGTGTATGAAGCTGGATCGGAAGATCTACTGCATCTTTCAATGCTCCGATCAATTCTGTTGCCTTATATGGCACAAGAAGTCCTGCCATATCTTTGATACAGATAGATGTTGCTCCCATGTCTTCGATTCTCTTAGCAATATCTACCCAGTAATCCATTGTATATGCATCGCCCAATGTATAGGACAGAGCAACCTGTGCGTCTGCTTTTTCCTTGTTCGCTGCTGTAACTGCTGTCTGAAGATTACGAAGATCATTAAGACAGTCAAAAATTCGAATAATATCTATTCCGTTTGCAACGGATTTCTGTACAAAATATTCCACTACGTCATCTGCATATGGACGGTATCCTAAGATATTCTGTCCACGGAATAACATCTGAAGCTTTGTATTCTTAAATCCATCGCGGAATTTACGAAGTCTCTCCCACGGATCTTCCTTTAAGAAACGAAGAGAGGCATCAAATGTAGCGCCGCCCCAGCACTCTACAGAGTGGTATCCTACCTGATCCATTTTCTTGATGATCGGCAGCATCTGCTCCGTTGTCATACGTGTGGCAATCAGAGATTGGTGTGCATCACGCAGGATGGTCTCTGTTATTTTAATTGGTTTTTTCTCTATTTCTGCCATGATTTCTTTCCTCCATAATTTTGTAAAATAAAATTACTAATCTTTTTATACTACTCCGAAGATTGCCATAAAGGTTCCGGCAGCTACTGCTGTTCCGATAACTCCGGCAACGTTAGGTCCCATTGCATGCATCAGCAGGAAGTTGGTAGGATCTGCCTCTGCTCCGACTTTCTGGGACACACGTGCTGCCATAGGAACTGCGGATACTCCGGCAGAACCGATCAGCGGATTTACCTTTCCGTGAGTTGCAATACACATCAATTTACCAAACAATACACCTGTCGCCGTACCTACAGCAAATGCTACAAGTCCGAGAATGACGATCTTGATCGTATCCCAATTAAGGAACGCCTCTGCACTGGTTGTAGCACCGACAGAAGTTCCAAGAAGGATAACAACGATATACATCAGTGCATTGGATGCTGTGTCCGTAAGTTGTCTTACAACACCGGATTCACGGAAGAGATTTCCAAGCATCAACATACCAACCAATGGCGCTGTCGTTGGAAGGATTACACATACAACGATCGTAACAATGATCGGGAACAGGATTCTCTCAAGTTTGGATACCGGTCTTAACTGCTCCATCTTGATCTTACGCTCTTTTTCGGTTGTCAGAAGCTTCATAATCGGAGGCTGGATAACCGGAACTAAAGCCATGTAAGAATAAGCCGCTACTGCGATCGGTCCCATAAGAGCTGTCTGCTGCAATTTACCGGCAAGGAAGATAGAAGTCGGTCCATCGGCTCCTCCGATAATGGAAACTGCCGCTGCCGCCTTGTCGGAAAATCCCATCGCCATAGCTCCAAGATACGCTGTAAAAATACCAAATTGTGCCGCTGCACCTAAAAGAAAGCTCTTAGGATTCGCGATCAGAGGTCCGAAGTCTGTCATCGCACCTACGCCAAGGAAGATCAACGACGGAAGGATTGCCCACTCATCCAGTTTAAAGAAATAGTAAAGCAGTCCGCCGGTTCCGTTAGCTGCATCTTCCGCATGCAACATAATATCCGGATAGATATTAACAAGAAGCATACCGAAAGCGATCGGTACCAGAAGCAGAGGCTCGAACCCACGTCGAATTGCTAAATACAGGAAAAAACATGCTACAGCAATCATGATCAAATTGCCCCATGTGAGACTGAAGAATGCTGTCTGCTGCACGAGGTTTCCCAATGTTTTTGTTATATATTCCATTTTTTAACCTCCAGTCGTGTCTGTTCCATCTAAGGAATCAGTTTCACATTAGTTTAATGTAGCTAACACCGCGCCTGCTTCAACTGCATCGCCCACTGCTGCGTCAATGCTTGCAACTGTTCCGTCTTCCGGTGCCACAACTGGAATTTCCATCTTCATTGCTTCGATAATTACAACAGCATCGCCCTTCTTCACGCTCTGTCCAACATTTGCCTCAATCTTAAATACTTTTCCTGCTGCTCCCGCTTTCACTTCCACAGAACCTGCTCCTGCTGCTTTTGCCGGAGCCTTTGGAGCCGGCGCTGCTTTTGGTGCTGCTTTCGGAGCCTTAGGTGCTGCCTTTGGTGCTGCCCCTGCTCCATTTTCCTCTACGGTCACATCATAGACATTGCCATTTACTGTAATTGTATAATTTTTCATTTTGATTCCTCCTATTTTCACTATGAATTCCATTTATTAGCCGGACGTCTTCGAATACTTCTTACTACGAATCCATCCGTTGTCGTACCATCTGCAGCTGCGATCGCAGCTGCGATTACTGCAACAAGCTCTGTGTCATCGGTCACATCCTGCTCTTCGGATACCTCTTCTACAACAGGTTCTTCCACAACCTCTTTTTCCACTTCTTTTGGTTTCTTCTTCAGAGCATTTTCAATTGCCGGGATATATTTAAACAGGGAAATAATAAGGGAAATGAAAATCAATACCATAAATACAGTTCCCATTCCAAGCAATGTATTAAGTCCTGCTTTCTTTAAGATCTCTCCTGTAGAATACTGTGCATCTACCGTCATACTCTCAAGATTTAAGTTGTCATCAAAGATAAATGTAAGAGATGCGTCTCGATTTTTAAACTGTGCCTCTGTTGTTACTTTCAGTTCATCTTCAGAAGCTTCGTACACATAATCTCCATGTCCTACATAAGCACCGCATTCTTCCACGCCTGCTGTCCAGCTCTCCATTGCTCCCAGGAAGCTGTCCGGTGTATATGGAAGCCCTGCCTGCATCAATTGATACTGGATTTCATAATCTGATAGTTCTCCCCACTGCTCCATTGCCGCATCATCAGCAGAAGAACAGTAGCTTACCAGGAATTCTACAGACTGTTCAACAGTTGCTTTGTCATAGTCAAGCTCTGCCTTTGTACTGGCACATCCTGTAAAACACAATATCGCAGTCAGAGTACAGATTAATAAGCTTAATTTTTTCTTCACTTTGCCTCACCTCTCTAAACTGTTCCGTGTTTTTTCATGGGACGGTCTTCCCTCTTTGTAAATAACATTTCAAATGCTCCGATTACATATTTTCTTGTATCAGCCGGAGCAATGATCGTATCTACATATCCTCTCCTTGCCGCTGCATATGGACTGGATTGCAATTCTTTGTATTCTGTCGCTTTCACCTTTATCACATCTGCATCTGCATCTGCATACATGATCTTCGCTGCAAGTGCCGCATCCATCATTCCGATCTCAGAAGTCTCCCATGCATACACCATGTCTGCACCTGTAGATTTACTGTTCATGGCAACATAAGCACTTCCGAAAGCTTTGCCTGTCACAACATTTACCTTCGGCACTGTTGCGTTAGCAAATGCATACGTCAATTTTGCCGCAGCTTTCGCCAGATGTTTCTCATCATACTCGCTTGCCGCAAAACCAGATACATTTGTCAGGGACAATACCGGAATATTGAAAGCATCACAGAACTCAACAAACTCTGCGGCTTTGTTCGCACCGTCTGCGGATAAGGAACCATCAAACTGAGCAGCGATCTCTCCTTCTTCATTATATACAACGGAACGATTCGCAACTGCGCCGACTGTCATTCCGTTTAATCGGATAAATCCAGTCACCATATCTTGTGCGAAATCTTTCTTTGTCTCAAAGAAAATCTGATCATCTGAAATCTGTGAAAGCGCAATCGCTGCATCCTCAAATGCATCTTCAATCCCTTCACATACTCTGTTAAGATCATCATTACATTCATCATAAGAAGCATCCTCTTCATTATTACAAGGAAGCATACAGATCAACGTGCGGATATCTTCAAGAATTTCGTCTTCTGTCTCCACGCCATCCACAAGACCAACTTCTTTGCTTTGGAATGCTGCACTTGCTGTATCACACTTTTCAATGCGGTTTCCTGCAATAGCATTCGGAGAATTAACAAATAATCTTCCCTTTTCTTCCATAAATGTAAAGTCTGCAAGCGCCGGAATCAAGGAAAGACCGCCGCCGCACATTCCGAAGATCGCTGTGATCTGAGGAATCACGCCTGATGCCATAGACTGTTTCAAATATAAGCCTCCGAAAGCTTCCAGTGCATCTGTTGCTTCCTGAAGTCTCAATCCTGCACAATCAATCAGTCCAATGACCGGAGCACCCATCTTCATTGCCATATCATAAATACGCGCAATCTTCTTCGCATGCATCTCGCCAATTGCACCATTTAATACAGATACATCCTGACTGTATACATACACCAAGTTCCCATCAATCACTCCATAACCGGTAATTACACCGTCTGCCGGAGTTTCTTTTTCCTGCATGTTGAAATCTGTATTTCTCGCTGTAACAGCACCGCCGATTTCAACAAAGCTTCCTGCATCAAGCATCGCTGCAATTCGTCTGCCTGCTGCATTTTCTGTTTTGTTGCCCATAGTCCAGTCCTCCATTTTTTATTTTAAATTGGGTTAATTACTTCCTTATTAAAAGTAAAACCAAATTTTTGCCAATTATATTATATCTTTTTTTATAGTGCTCCGCAATACTTTTCACTCTGTTTTGTCAAATATTTGACGTTCAAATTTTATTCTAAAAAATTTATTAACTTTTTCTTAAGTTCTCATTGTAATAATCGATTCTTTGTGTTACAATTTACAAGTCGAGCTTGTACATATGCATTTCTTTTATCTAATGCTGACAAGTTTCACTAATATTTATTTTCATTTTTAATAATTGGAGGGATAAAAAAATGGAAAAAGCAAAAAAAGGAAAACCATTTGGCTTTTACGTTTGCGCACTCGGATTTACATTTGAGCGTCTTGCATTCTACACAGTTAAATATCTGTTAGCCATTTGGATCGCAACAGAAGTTGCATCAGGCGGTCTTGGATTATCCGACGTCGAAGGTGCTGCTATGTCTGGTTCTTTCGTAGCATGGACATACATCACACCTATCTTTGGTGGTTACATCGCTGACCACTGGATCAGCCCAAGAATCTGTGTACCATTAGGAATGATCCTTATGGGACTTGGATATGTATGTACATGGAAAGCTGATTCTATGACACTTGTATGGGCAATGATCATTCTTGTATCAATCGGTACTGGTCTGTTCAAAGGTAACTTATCCGGTATCAATGGTCTTCTGTTCCACGATGCTGAGGAACTGGACGAGGCTTTCTCAATTCAGTACTCTTTCGTTAACATCGGATCATTCATCGGTACAACATTCATTGCTATGCTTGCTACAACAGGTCTTTTCGGTATCAAGACAAGCTTCAACACAGTATTCTTAATCTGTGGTATCTTCATGTTCATCGATGCTGCATGGTTCATCCTTAACAGCAAAGCTCTTGGCGATGCTGGTAAGAAACCATTCAAAGTTGACCAGCGTGAATTCGATACAGCAGGTAAGAAAGAAGCTGATGATGCAAAACTTACATCCGGTGATGTTAAGCGTATCGTTGCAATCATCCTTGTAACTCTGTTCTCCAGTATCTTCTGGATGGTATGGTACATGGCTTACATGCCAGCTTACTACCGCTTCGGTTGGGGTGATGGTGCTGACTACATGAACCTTGCTAACTGGTATGTTGGAAGCTTCCAGATTCCTACTTCTTGGTTCGACTCTGTAAATGCTTTAGTATGTATCATCTTAGGTCCTGTACTTGCTATGGTTTGGGCTAAAATGGCTAAGAGACCGAAGGGCGACATGAGCATGTTCAAGAAAACAGCTCTTGGTATTATGCTTGTAGGTGTTTCTTACATCGTAATGGTTATCGCTGACAATATCGCAGCTGCTAACGGACAGTGTTCTGTATTCTGGTTAGCACTTGTATGTCTGTTGATGTCAGTTGGTGAGATGGTATTCTCCCCACTTGGTAACTCATTCATTTCCAAACTTGCTCCAGCTAAAGTACTTGGTCTGTTACTTGGTTTCTGGCCAATCGCAGTATTCCTTGCTCAGAAGATTTACCCAAGCTTATATGCATGGTTAAAGACTCTTGACTTCACAATGGGATACGGTGGATTAGCAGCAGTTATTATCGTTCTTGGTATTCTCCTCTGGGCATTCAGTGGAAAACTTGACGAAATGGAAAAAGCTGAATAATCAACAATTTCATAAAGATCGAAAAAGAGATTGCGCCAGCGGTCTCTTTTTCAAATGACAGATTTTTTAAGACATCATTCTATTTTAAGGAGGTTTTTGGTCATGACAGTATCAGAAAGAATTGCAAAGCTTCGCTCTCTTATGGACGAAAAGAACATTGATGCTTACGTTGTTCCTACTGCTGACTTCCATCAGAGCGAATATGTTGGGGAACACTTTAAAGCAAGAAAATTCATCACTGGTTTCAGTGGCTCTTACGGAACTGCTGTCATCTGCAAAGATGATGCAGGTTTATGGACAGACGGAAGATATTTCTTCCAGGCAGAAAATGAAATGTCAGGTACCGGTGTACGCTTAATGAAGATGTTCGTAGGCGACACACCTTCTATCACAGAATATCTGGCAGACAAGATTCCATCCGGCGGAACTGTTGCATTTGACGGACGTGTTCTCTCTATGGGTGAAGGTCAGGAATATGAGGATGCACTTGCTTCCAAAGGAATCAATATCGACTATTCCGAGGATCTCATCGATACAATTTGGGAAGACAGACCGGCATTATCAGACAAACCGGCATTCTTCCTGGAAGAGAAATATTCCGGTGAAAGTACAGCATCTAAACTGGAGCGCGTGCGTAAAGTAATGACTGAAAAAGGCGCTACCGTACACGCAATTGCTTCTCTTGATGATGTATGCTGGCTCTTGAATGTACGTGGTGATGATATTGATTTCTTCCCACTGCTTCTCTCCTATGCCATTGTAAAAATGGATAGTGTTGAGCTCTATGTCGATGAGAAAAAATTAAATGACCAGATTCTCGGTGAACTCAAAAAGGCAAATGTAAATCTTCACGCATACAACGATATTTACGAAGATATCAAGAAACTGGATGCTTCTGAGACCATCCTGATTGATCCAATGAAGATGAACTACGCTCTTTACAAAAACATTCCTTGCCACATCGTTGAAGCTGCTAATCCGACCATTCTCATGAAGGCTATGAAGAATGAGACAGAGCTTGAAAATATCAGAGCTGCTCATATTAAAGACGGTGTTGCTATTACAAAGTTCATGTACTGGATCAAAAATAACTTCGATAAGGAGACTATTACAGAATTAAGTTCTATTCAAAAACTTACTTCTCTTCGTGCAGAGCAAGACGGTTATATCCGTGACAGCTTCGAGCCACTGTGTGCTTACAAAGATCACGCAGCCATGATGCACTACTCTCCTTCTGAAGAGACAGATGTAAAATTAGAAAAAGGCGCTTTCTTCCTGAATGATACAGGCGGCGGATACTATGAAGGTTCTACCGATATCACAAGAACATTCGTCCTTGGCTCTGTCGACCATCAGATGAAGAAATACTTTACTGCTGTTGTACGTGCAATGATGAACCTTTCCCGTGCAAAATTCCTGTATGGATGTTACGGATATAACCTTGACGTCCTTGCAAGAGGACCGATCTGGGATCTTGACCTTGATTTCCAGTGCGGTACAGGACACGGTGTCGGATACCTTGCAAACGTTCACGAACCACCGACAGGTTTCAGATGGTATGTTGTACCAAGCAAGAACGAACATCACAAACTGGAAGAAGGCATGGTTATCACAGATGAGCCTGGTATCTACGAAGATGGTCAGTTCGGTATTCGTATCGAAAATGAATTTATCGTAAGAAAAGGTGTCCAGAATAAATACGGACAGTTCATGCACTTCGAGACAATCACTTTTGCTCCAATCGACTTAGACGGTATTGATCCGGAAGAAATGAGCAAATCTGAAAGAGAATGGCTGAATAACTACCACAAAGATGTATACGAAAAGATCGGACCACATCTCACAGAAGAAGAAAGAGAATGGCTGAAAGAGTATACAAGAGCAATCTAAGATATTGCTTACGAGCCCCGGGGGCTTACGAGCCCCGGGGGAAAAGTAAAATGTCCCCCGGGGCTTTTTGCAAGTTTACCCCGGGGGACATAATCATTATTTTTCATTTCTGAACTGGATCGGTGTCATATTATATGCTTTTTTGAACAGTCGGTTAAAATGTTCTACGTTCTGATATCCTACGCTGAGCGCAATATTTTCAACTGTCATATTGCTTCCCTTTAACAGAGATTTTGCTTTCTTCATACGAATCTTTTTCACCATTTCTCCGAATGTGATCCCTGATTTTTCTTTGATGTATTTTGATATATACGGTTTTGAGAGATAGAATTTTTCTGCCAGATCTTCTAACGTAATATCAATATAATTTGCCTGAATATAGTTCATGATCTCGACCATTCTGGCATCCTGACAGCTTTTTGAATTGCCAAGCTCTTCTAATTTATTCACCGCAACAATCAGCGCCTCTATGGAAGCTCTGATAATATCAGGATCGATGCCGACTCCCCAGAAGGTTTTTCCTTTGCTTAAAATGCCCACGTATGCAACCGCTTTGGAAGATGAGCCTTTCGACTGAGAATGTTCTTCATAGAAAGTAAGTTCATAACTGATATTAAAATATTGTTTGATAGCATTGCTTACGGCGTCAAGACGTCCATTTCCCATTGCAGTAACAACTCTCGTCTCTCCTGCATGATTGATCGTTGCCTCTGCTGTAATACCATCCCCCTGCTTAAAGTGACATTCATCTACATGGAATACCGGTTTCGTATTAATATAATTATCTGAAAAGATCTGATATACCCAATCCGGTGTTAATTCCTTATGTGCCTTATCAGATACATCTTTCACCAGATAACCGACTTCTGCACGCATTGCCTGAGGAAGGTTGATTCCATGACTCTGTTTTAAAATGTAGTTTACACCACCCTTACCGGACTGGCTGTTGATACGGATAACATCAGAGTCATACTGTCTTCCGACATCTTTCGGATCGATTGGAAGATAAGGAACTGTCCATGTATCACACTGCTTCTCATCACGATAAGCCATTCCTTTAGCGATCGCATCCTGATGAGAGCCGGAAAAGGCTGTAAATACAAGGTCTCCGGCATATGGCTGACGTTCATACACATGCATTCTTGTAAGCCGTTCATAAGTCTCTCTGAGTCTTTTCATATTTGAGAAATCAAGTCCCGGATCAACACCGTGAGAATACATATTCATTCCCATCGTAATAATATCAACATTTCCGGTACGCTCTCCGTTTCCGAATAACGTTCCCTCAATACGGTCAGCTCCTGCCAGAACGCCAAGCTCCGCTGTTGCAACGCCGCATCCTCTGTCGTTATGAGGATGAAGACAAAGAATTACATTATCTCTGTATTTCAGGTGTTTATGCACGTATTCCAGCTGACAGGCAAATACATGAGGCATAGCATTTTCAACGGTTGTCGGAATGTTAATGATTGCCTTGTTCTCTTTCGTCGGCTTCCATACATCCAATACCGCGTTACACACTTCTACTGCATAATCCACCTCTGTGCCCGGGAAACTCTCCGGACTGTACTGGAAAGTAAAATTACCATCTGTCTCAGATGCCAGCTTTAACAGCAGCTCGGCACCGTCAATAGCAATCTTTTTGATCTCTTCTTTACTCTTTTTAAATACCTGTTCCCGCTGTGCTACCGAAGTGGAGTTATAAAGATGAATCACTGCATGAGGCGCTCCCTTAACTGCTTCAAACGTCTTCTTAATAATATGTTCTCTTGCCTGTGTAAGCACCTGTACGGTCACATCATCCGGAATCATATTTTTTTCGATCAATGTTCTCATAAACTGATATTCTGTCTCAGAAGCCGCAGGAAATCCAACTTCTATCTCCTTAAATCCTACATCCACCAGCATCTGGAAAAATTCTAATTTTTCTTCCAGACTCATAGGCTCGATCAACGCCTGATTTCCATCTCGCAAATCTACGCTGCACCAGATTGGTGGTTTTTCAATTGCGTCTTTCTTTGCCCAGTCGTAAGTAACTTCCGGCGGCATAAAATAGGTTTTCTCATACTTCTGATAATTTTTCATGTCTCTTTACTTCCTCTCTATCACACATTTCAGTGCTTATTATGTTGAATAATAATTATCAACTTTGTTGTCTATTTTTAATACTCCCTTATCCTATCATATGCTTAAGGAAAAAAAAAGTGACATTTTTAATCATTTTAGTTGATATATTTTAGTATTTCACATATTATCTTTCGGCTTCCAGAGAACGTTTCTTAGTAATCGTTACCGTCTCCTCATAGCAGGCAAAAATCTGTTCCACCGTCTTTGCCTCCGGTTTCGGTGTAATGATGCTTACAAGCGGAACAACTACAAGGCCTGCGATCATTGCCACCGCTCCCGCATTGATCGGAGAGGCAATGTAATGAAGAAACAGATTAGAGACGGTAATACCTACACCTGTGATAAAGCTTGCCCATACAGCAGCCCTTGTCACGCGTTTCCAATATAATCCATACAAGAACGGCGCCAGAAATGCTCCTGCCAGCGCTCCCCATGAAATTCCCATAAGCTGCGCAATAAAGGTAGATGGATCTAATGCAATCCATACGGATAATCCGATAAAGAACACGACTAAAAACTGCATCCAGCGTATTTGTTTCTTTTCACTCATATTTTTCATAACATTGTCTTTTAAAAAATCCAGTGTCAGCGTCGAACTGGAAGTCAGCACTAAAGATGCAAGTGTCGACATAGAGGCTGATAATACAAGCACAACTACTATTCCGATCAAAAGATCCGGAAGAGACGACAGCATATGCGGAACAATGCTGTCAAACACCACACTTCCCGTCTCATCATAGATTTCACTACTGTCAAAGAGACGTCCGAATCCTCCGAGAAAATAGCTTCCTCCTGCCACAACACAGGCAAATAATGTAGAAATCACGGTTCCTGTATTAATGGATTTTTCATCCTTGATCGCATAAAATTTCCCGATCATCTGAGGCAGTCCCCACGTTCCGAGAGACGTCAGTATGATAACACCTAACAGATTCCACGGGTCCGGTCCAAAGAAGGAAGTAAATGCTCCCGGCTGCCCCATAGTAACCGGAAGATCGCTTGGAATCTCCGCCATCTTTCTGATTGCCTCCAGAAAACCACCCTGACCGCTTAACACTGCAGCGATCACCGCTACAATTCCAATCAGCATAATAATTCCCTGAATAAAATCGTTAATGGCTGTCGCCATGTATCCGCCCAAAATTACATAAATTCCAGTGAACACTGCCATTCCCGCAACACAATAAGCGTAAGGAATATGAAATGCCATTTCAAACAATCTGGACAGACCATTATAGATGGATGCCGTATATGGGACCAGAAAAACAAACACGATTGCCGACGCCATGATCTTTAATGCCTTGCTCCCATACCGTTCACCAAAAAAATCAGGCATCGTTTTACTTCCCAGATGCTGTGTCATAACCTTCGTTCGTCTTCCCAACACTACCCACGCCATTAAGCTTCCGATCACAGCATTACCGATTCCAATCCACGTACTTGCAATACCGTATTTCCAGCCAAATTGACCTGCATATCCAACAAATACAACTGCGGAGAAATAAGAGGTTCCATATGCAAATGCTGTAAGCCACGGTCCAACTGACCGCCCGCCAAGTACAAATCCATCTACACTGGCTGTATGCTTTCTGGAATAGAGTCCTACTCCTACCATGACTGCAAAAAATACGATTAGCAACGTTAATTTGATTCCCATACTGTTACCCTTCCTTCTCAAACTTCCTTATATCCATCTTCTTACATTTTACATTGCTTTAAAGCGTTACGCTTTAAAGCAATAAAGTTTACTGTCCTAGAATAGCATAATATTCCTATTGCTGTCAACTACATTCTTATACAACCGAATAAAACCGCAAAAAAAGAGCAGATAAATTATCCACTCTTATTTTTCAGACACTATATTTTATTTCATCTGCTCAACACGTTCCTGAACGGTTCTCTGGAAATTCTCCACTCTCCGGTTGTATGTTCCATCCATATATTTAGAATGAAGCATAAAATCTGCCGTTGCAAGATTATTTGCAATCGGGATATCATAGACAACAGCGATACGAAGCAATGCCTTCACGTCCGGATCATGCGGCTGGGCCTCCAGCGGGTCCCATAAAAAGATCATAAAATCAATCTGACCTTCTACGATTTTTGCACCAATCTGCTGATCTCCGCCTAATGGACCGCTGTTATATCCCTTCACCGGAAGTCCTGTCTTCTCAGCAATCAGTCTTGCTGTTGTACCGGTTCCGCACAAGAAATGTCCCTTTAAAATTTCTTTATTTTTATCACACCATTCTACCAGTTCTTTCTTCTTTCCGTCATGTGCGACCAATGCAATATGTTTCGTCTTTCCGATTTCAAATGTTACATACTTATCATTCATTTCCTACTCCTCCCCTTCTGCTTCATAATATTTAATCAATGCCTGTGTGCCAAGATCCCCATATCCTTCTGCTTCCAGTTCTTCATAGTTCGAAAGGACAAGACTTAACACTTCCAGGAAAAGATCACTGCGATTAGCCTCTGTCAAAGCAATCTTCATATCTTTAATAAAATGCTTGATAAAAAATCCGGGCTCGTAATTTTTTTCCAGAATTTTAGGTGCAAAGAGATCTAACTGCTTGCTTCCTGCCGCTCCTGTTGCTACTGATTTGATCACTGTAGGAAGATCAAGCCCCTTTGCTTTCGCATAAGTGAGCGCTTCACACACACCGGACAATGTCCCTGCGATCATAATCTGATTCGCCATCTTTGCGTGCTGCCCGCAGCCTGCACCTCCCTGATAATTGAGGTTGGTTCCCATTGCTTCAAATAACGGAATACATGCTTCATAGTCTTCTTTGTCTCCTCCGACTAAGATTGACAGTGTTCCCGCCTTTGCTCCTGTATCGCCTCCTGTCACCGGAGCATCCAGTACATGAAAGCCTCGTTTCTTACCCTCTGCATAGATCTTCTCTGACAGCATCGGACTTGTTGTTGTCATATCAATAAGGTAAGCTCCTGATTTGGCACTGTCTAATATATTTCCTTCTTCAAAATATACTTCTTCTACATCTGCCGGGAACCCTACGATCGTGATCACTGCGTCACAATCTGACACACATTCCTTGATGGTGCTGTGGAATACAGCTCCCTCGCTGATCACATCCTCTACTTTCGCTTTTGTTCTTGCGAAAATATGAAGCTCAAATCCAGCCTTCATCAGATTTCGCACCATGGATTTTCCCATAATGCCAACGCCGATAAATCCAATCTTCTTCATCTGTCTACTCTCCTCTTTTTTCTACTACTTCACCCTGTCTCTTATAAATGCTTCCTGCCGGAACATAGCCTCTTACACTGGACAACGGGTAAATATTCGTATGTCTTCCGACAACACTTCCCGGATTCAGAACAGTTCCGCATCCTACTTCAACTTCATCTCCGAGCATTGCTCCGAATTTCTTTCTTCCGGTCTCGATTCCACCTTCCGGTGTCTTTACAACGACCAGCTTTTTATCAGATTTTACATTTGAAGTAATAGAGCCCGCTCCCATATGCGCTTTATATCCAAGCACGGAATCGCCCACATAATTATAATGAGGAACCTGTACTTTATTGAACAGAATTACGTTCTTAAGCTCTGTAGAATTACCGACTACCGCGCCCTCTCCTACGATGGCATTGCCGCGGATAAATGCACAGTGTCTTACTTCTGCATCCTTACCGATGATTGCGGGACCATGAATGTAGGCAGACGGAAATACGTTTGCTGACTTGGCAATCCACACATTCTCTTCCACCTGATCATACTCCTCTTTGGAAAGTGTCTTTCCAAGCTCCACAATAAAATCTCCGATTTTCGGAAGCACTTCCCAAGGGTAAGTTACATCATCAAAAATGTCTTTCGCAATTGTTTCATTTAAATCATATAATTCATTTACTGTCAATTCTCTCATTGTTGTCTCCTGTCTTTCTTCTATCCTCAAGTTACTATGTAAAGAATAGCACTTTTCCGGTTATTAGGCAATTATTTCTTCTTGTAGAACTTTGCCGAGCGCTCATAGCACGCCCGAAGCTGTCCTTGATTGTTAAGTCCCTTTACCCCCATTGTACGGCTCACGATAAAGTGATCCAGCTTCTGCATGTACTCTTCCGGCGTAATATCACCATCTGCCACATAAGTAAGCCCCTTCTCCCAGCTTGCTGTTAATTCTGGATTTAAAAGCGAACGAATAGAGTGTTCCACTACATCATAGATCATTTCTCCAAGCAGCGTCGGCGTCACGATCTGCGTCTTTTTATTTAAGGATAAATACTTAATGTGAAATAATTTCTTTAAAATTTCTCCTCTTGTGGCGCTGGTTCCGATACCGCTTCCTTTGATCTGTGCCCGCAAATCCTCATCCTCGATCAACTGTCCCGCATTTTCCATAGCAAGAATCAATGAACCGGAATTATAACGTTTCGGCGGAGAGGTTTTTCCTTCTTTGATCTCAAATGCCGAAACCGGAAGCACCATTCCTTTTTTCAGTGCATTTACCCTCTCGAACATCTTCTGGTCTGCTGATTTTTCCTGACTCTGGTTCTCCTCATTTACCACCTTAAGATATCCTGCTTCAGCCAGCACCTTAAAATTAGAGAAAAATGATTCTTCTTTTACTTTTGTTGTGATTGACACCTTCTGGTACACCGCCGCAGGGTAAAAGATACTCAAGAAACGCTTCACGATCACATCGTACACCTTCGCTGACAGCGCAGAAACGCTTTTTAACGCTCCGATTCCCTGTCCGGTAGGAATAATCGCATAGTGATCGGTAATCTGCTTATCATTGACATATCTCGTCTTTGCTAACCCTTTATGGCTTCCAAAAGAAACAATCTCCTGAAGATAAGAAACAGCCGGCTCATATTTCATCAAACCGTTTAAGTTTTTATGAATCTCCTTTGCAACCGCTGTAGACAGCACTCTGGCATCGGTTCTCGGATAGGTGACAAGCTTCTTCTCATACAGTTCCTGTACAATGCGAAGCGTCTCATCGGGACTGATCTTAAAACGTTTGGAACATTCATTTTGAAGCTCCGCCAAGTTAAATAAAAGAGGCGGATTTTTTTTCTCTTTCTTCTTCTCTATGGCTGTGATCTGACAGGTAACCGGTGAAGGAGCTTCCAGATAAGCAACCAGCTCTTCCGCCTTCTCCCTCTCTTTAAAGCCATTTTCTTTATAGAGGTCAAAGGACTCAAAATATCTGGAGCCTTCCACCGCTTTCCATTCACCTTCAAAGCTTTCCTCTGCTTCTCCGATCGTACTTAGCACGCGGTAAAAGGGTGTTTCGACAAATTCGCGAATTTCCCGTTCTCTACGCACCACCATGCCAAGCACACAAGTCATCACACGGCCAACGGAAATAACGGAATATTTCGTATGAAGATAATTGGAAATACTGTTTCCGTATTTCAGCGTCAATAGGCGGGAAAAATTGATTCCCATAAGATAGTCCTCTTTTGCTCTTAAGTACGCCGAAGCTGACAGATTGTCATACTCCTTCAAATCCTTTGCCTCACGAATCCCTCGCACGATCTCTTCTTCCGTCTGAGAGTCGATCCACACCCGTCGTCTTTCTTTTCCATGTACGCCGGCCTGCTGTTCTACGAGGCGGTAAATATACTCTCCTTCCCGCCCGGAGTCTGTACACACATAGATTGTGTCAACATCGGGACGATTCAGAAGCCCTGACACAATCTTAAATTGTTTGGCAACCGCCGGAATGACTTCGTACTTAAACTGCTCAGGAATAAAAGGCAGAGTCTCAAGACTCCACCTCTTAAGTGACGGATCATATTCTTCCGGATAACTCATCGTTACAAGATGCCCCACACACCAGGTAACGACTGCTTCCTCCGATTCCAGATAGCCGTCTTTTCTATTTAGCTTCAATTTCAACGCCTTTGCAAATTCTTGTGCTACGCTTGGTTTCTCTGCAATATATAATGATTTCCCCATGAAATGCTCTTCTACTCCTCTTATATCTATTTTGTATTATCTCTTAAATAGATCTTTTATCTTTTCCATGAATCCTGCCTTCTTTGGCTCTGCCGGTTTTCTGGAATTTTGAAGGGCTTCTTCCATAAATACTGCCTGTGAATCTACAAATGGTTCTGTCTGCTCTCTCTTCTGATACGTTCCGTCGCGCTGAAGCACCCTCGCTTTGATATTATCACTTAACATCACTTTCAGATAATGATTGATCTGTCTCTTGACATCCTCGTCCAAAATCGGACAGGCAACTTCAACACGCTTCTCCGTATTTCTTGTCATCATATCCGCAGAACCAATATATATCTTCTGTCTGCTTCCTGTACCAAAGCTGAAAATGCGCGGATGCTCTAAAAATCGCCCCACCACACTGGTCACACGCAGGTTCTCTGTATAACCCTTCACTCCCGGAAGTATACAGCAGATTCCACGGATAATCAAGTCAATCTTTACTCCGGCTCTGGAAGCTTGGGCGACTTTTTCGATAAAATCTACATCTGTAAGGGAATTCATTTTCATGACGATTCTTCCCTCTCTCCCCCTTGCAATCTCTTCATCCATAAGTGAAAGCACCTTTTGTTTCAGACTCGTAGGAGATACGATTAAGTGCTGATATTCCCCGTCAAGATTACTGATGGACATATTTTTGAAAAATTCCATTGCGTCCTTACCAATCTCCCGATTCGCTGTCATAAGCGAAAGATCTGTATACATCGCCGCAGTCTTTTCATTATAATTTCCGGTACCCACTTGTGTGATATACTGAATTTCTCCACGATTCCGGTAGGTGATAAGACAGAGCTTTGAATGGACCTTATAATTGTCAAACCCATAGATCACGCGGCAACCGGCTTCCTCCAGTCGTTCTGACCAGTCAATATTATTCTGTTCATCAAATCTTGCCCGAAGTTCAATGAGAACCGTAACCTCTTTCCCATTTTCCGCAGCTGCACAGAGATATTCTACAAGCCTTGCTTTCTTTGCAAGACGGTAGATTGTAATCTTAATCGTCATCACATTGGGATCTGTGGACGCCTCTTTGATGAGCTTCAAAAAAGGATTCATACTCTCATATGGATAAAAGAGCAACAGGTCTTTCCGGCGGATCTGCTTCGTAATACTTCCTTCCTGTACCCGCGCTGATTCCTGCGGAGAAAACGGCGGATAAGTCAGCGCCTTCTTCATCGGCTCCGGAAGATTGCCGCTCATTGCAAACGCATAAGAAAGCTTCATCGGCATTTTCGTACGAAAAATCTGTGTCGGTCTAATATTGAATTTCTCACAGAAATATTTTTCAACTTCCAGGCTCAGCTTTTCTGCCACTTCCAAACGTACCACAGCCATCCGGCGTCGTTTGTGCAGCGTCTTCTGCATTAAATTTCGAAAATCATCTGTAATCTCCAAAGACTCGTCGTCCGGCGAAATATCCGCATTTCTTGTGACACAGATATAATTTGCATCTGACACATGATAATTCTCAAACACAAGGCTTAAATACTCCATGATCACCTTTTCCATTCGGATATATCGGATGTCATGCCCCGGCAGATACAGTACCTCTGATATAAACTGGGGAACAGGAATGATTCCCATCCTTGTTTTTTCTTTCTCCCTGTCTTTCTCCCGCAAATTAGCAGTCACATAAATCTCTTTATTCAATAAATGAGGAAATGGATGGTTTGCATCCACGATCTGCGGAGACAAGATTGGAAGAACCTGCTCTTTGAAATATTTCTTTACATACTTTCTTTCAGACTGCTCAAGCTCCTTGAAATCCAACCCGCACACGCCATAAGGATGCAGCTGTCTCTTTATCTCTCCGTATGTCTTATCCCGTTCCTTATATAGCGGCGCTACCGCTTCATAGATCTTCTCAAGCTGTTCATCCGGCGTCATACCGGATCTGGCATCCTTCGCCTGCGCATCTGTCTGTGCCATGTCAAAAAGACTTCCCACACGGATCATAAAGAACTCGTCCAGATTACTGGTAAAGATTGCGACGAACTTCATTCTCTCCAACAGAGGAACCGTTACATCTCTCGCCTCTTCCAATACTCTCTGGTTAAACTTCAGCCACGAAAGCTCTCTGTTCTGTGTGTAATTCAAAAGATTTCTGTCCTTACTCATATAATTACTCGTCATTCCTTCCTGCAAAGTGCCAAATACTACAGTCTAAACTCTTCAAATAATTTTATCATATACATTTCACACTTCCAAGATATTCTCATTTAAAAATATGTTAAAGATGTGTAAAAGGAGCCGAACTTTTCGACTCCTTTGCTCACTTATTCTTTATTTTGCTTCAATATATCCTTTTGCTGTCAGCGCCTCTGCACAGAGCACTGCTCCGCCTGCTGCGCCACGCACAGTGTTGTGGGAAAGTCCGACAAACTTAAAGTCAAACATAGTGTCTTCTCTCAGACGCCCAATAGATACACCCATGCCATTTTCATAATCTACATCCAATGTAACCTGTGGACGGTTATCTTCTTCTAAATACTGGATAAACTGCTTTGGTGCGCTTGGAAGTTCTGCTTCCTGAGGGAATCCTTTGAAGTTCACCAGCTTCTCGATCAACTGCTCTTTCGTTGGTTTCTTCTCGAAATTGATAAATACAGCTGCTGTATGTCCGTTTAATACCGGTACACGGATGCACTGGCAAGTAATCTTTGGAAGCTCTGCTTTCACGATCTCACCGTTTTCAACTTTACCAAGTACGCGAAGCGGCTCCTGTTCACTCTTTTCTTCCTCACCGCCAATATACGGAATAATATTCTCAACCATCTCCGGCCAGTCTTTGAATGTCTTACCGGCTCCGGAAATTGCCTGATAAGTCGTTGCAACAACTTCTTTTGGACCGAATTCTTTCCATGCTGCAAGACATGGTGCATAGCTCTGAATTGAACAGTTTGGTTTTACTGCAATAAATCCTCTTGTTGTGCCAAGACGCTTCTTCTGGTCAGCGATCACTTCAAAATGCTGGGAGTTAATCTCCGGAACTACCATCGGAACATCCGGTGTCCAGCGGTGTGCACTGTTGTTAGATACAACCGGTGTCTCTGTCTTTGCATATGCCTCTTCAATCGCACGGATCTCATCCTTTGTCATGTCAACCGCACTGAACACAAAATCAACAGTAGCTGCAACTTCTTCCACTTCATTTACGTTGTGTACGATCAGTTTTTTTACTCCTTCCGGCATCGGTGTCGTCATTTTCCAACGTCCGCCCACTGCCTCTTCATAGGTTTTCCCTGCGGATCTTGGACTTGCCGCAACTGTCACCACTTCAAACCACGGATGATTGTCAAGCAGAGAAATAAAACGCTGTCCAACCATTCCTGTCGCTCCTAGAATACCAACTCTTAATTTCTTCTCCATCTTTCTCTCCTCCTAATAATTCTTCATATATTCCTCATAAATGTTGATGGCCTTCTCCATTGCTTCCCGTCCCGGAGCTCCAATCGTTGTACGCTTATTTACACAAGTTTCCAGACTGATCGCTTCATAAATATCCTCTTCAAACACCGGGCATATCTTCTTATATTCTTCTAAGGTAAGTTCATCAAGCGGAATCTTCTTCTCAATACAGGTCAAAACAAGCTGACCTACTATCCCATGTGCATCTCGGAACGGAACCCCATGATTTACCAGATAATCCGCTGCATCTGTGGCATTGGTAAAGCCGTGTTTTGCACTTTCTTCCATGCGGTCTTTGTGAAACTCCATCGTCTTTAACATTCCGGTAAACAGGGCAAGGCAGCCTTTCGCTGTGTCAATCGCATCAAATGCCCACTCCTTATCCTCCTGCATATCTTTGTTATATGCAAGCGGAATTCCCTTCATTGTAGCCAATAATGAATTTAAAGCGCCGTATACTCTTCCGGTCTTTCCTCTTACAAGCTCTGCAATATCCGGATTCTTCTTCTGCGGCATAATACTGCTTCCGGTACTGTATGCGTCATCAATCTCTACGAATTTATATTCATTGGTGTTCCAGATAATAATTTCTTCTGAAAATCTGCTCAGATGCATCATAATCATAGATAATGCCGATAATAATTCCAACAGATAATCACGATCTGACACACCATCCATGCTGTTTAATGTAGGTCCGTCAAATCCCAGAAGCACCGCTGTATATTCACGGTCCAGAGGGTAAGTTGTCCCGGCCAATGCACCGGAGCCCAGCGGACAGGTATTCATTCTGTGATAAAGATCACGAAGCCGCTCATGGTCTCTCTTAAACATCTCAAAATATGCGCCCATATGGTGAGCAAGTGTAATCGGCTGGGCCTTCTGAAGATGTGTAAATCCGGGCATATAAGTATCTACATGTTCTTTCATGATACTAAGAAGCGCCTGTAATAATTCTTCCACAAGCCCATCCAGTGCCTCTACCTCATCCCTTGTATAAAGTTTCATGTCTAATGCAACCTGATCATTTCGACTTCTTCCGGTGTGAAGCTTCTTTCCCGCTTCTCCGATCCGGTCGATCAACGTTGCCTCTACAAAGCTGTGGATATCTTCGTATTGATCTGTAATCTCCAGCGTTCCTGCTTCTACATCAGACAAAATCCCCTGAAGACCTTCCATGATCTTCTCCGTCTCTTCTTCTGTCAGGATTCCCTGCCTTCCGAGCATCATTACATGAGCAATACTCCCTTTAATATCTTGTGCGTAAAATCTTTTATCAAAAGAAATAGATGCGTTAAACTGATACACCAGCTTATCCGTCTCTTTTGTAAAGCGTCCGCCCCACAATTGTGCCATCTATCTTCACCCTTTCATAATTTAATGTGGTAAAAACATAATATGTATTCGATTGTACCACATTTCTGCATAAAATCAAATGAAAATGTATTATTTTGCAGTTTTTTTGGAAAATTCACATCCACAATAGTCCTGTCGATACAATCCGTATTGCTTCGAAAGCTCAATGGAACGCTTATATCCATTCTTTTTCTTAAAATCCGACAGCAGATAGGATACCCCGTACTCTTCCGCAAGCTTTACACCAATCTCATTTAACTTCTCAGCATTTTTCAAAGGGCTGATACTCAATGTCGTCGTAAAATAATCAAAACCTGCCTGTGCCGCAATTCTTGCGGTTTCACGCAGTCTGAGCTCATAACATCCAAAACAGCGCACGCCGCCTTCCTTCACTTCTTCAAGCCCTTTTGCCATTTCATAGAACTTTTCCTTATCATAAGGACCTGCCATGAATGAAATCGGATATTTCACATTCATCTCATCGATCAACTTCTGCTGTTCCCAGATTCTCTTCGTATATTCACTCTCCGGGAAAATATTCGGATTGTAATATAATACCGTAATCTCAAAATAATTGCTAAGATATTCCAGCACATAGCTGCTGCATGGAGCACAACAGCTATGGAGAAGGAGCTTAGGCACCCGCCCGTCATCGGATAGTTTCTGAACTAATTTATCAAGTTCTTTTTGATAATTCATCGATGATACACCTCCTTTATCACCTTTTGATTCTTCTGAAATTATAAACGTTCTGACACATTCTGACAAGCCCATGCCCTGCACTTATTTCTTATATTTACATAAACTAACTATATATTCTTCTTGTGGAGGCTATTATGGAGCAGGTACTGGAATTAAAAAATATCTACTACGCTTACCATACATTAGAGGGCGAAACACCCGCGCTCACAGATATTTCTTTTACGATGAATAGAGGTGATTTTATAGCGATCGTAGGTCCATCAGGATGCGGCAAATCAACGCTGTTATCTCTGATCTCCGGTCTTATAAAGCCGGAACAGGGGTTTATCAAAATCAACGGAAAACACCTGAGAGAAAGTACAACTAATGTAGGCTATATGTTGCAGCACGATGAGTTATTTGAATGGCGCACCATTTATCACAATGTACTCCTCGGACTGGAAGTCCAGCATATGCTCACTGCACAAACACGCTCCAGAGCACATGATCTTCTTGACCAGTACGGGCTTAGTCGGTTCGAAACTTCTCACCCTTCGGAATTATCCGGCGGTATGCGCCAACGTGCTGCACTCGTACGCACGCTTGTAATGGAACCGGATCTTCTCCTTCTCGACGAACCATTTTCGGCATTGGATTATCAGACCAGACTTACTGCCGGAGATGATATCGGACAGATTCTGCGACACGAGAAGAAGTCTGCTATTTTGGTAACACATGATCTCTCCGAAGCGATTTCACTTGCCGACCGCGTTATTGTTCTATCGAAACGCCCTGCCACAATAAAACAAACGATTCCTCTGATCTTTGACATAGAAAATGATACGCCGCTGAACCGCAGAAATGCGCCGGAATTTAAAACCTATTTTAATCTGATATGGAAGGAGTTAAACCGCAATGAATGAAATTTCTAAAGGTCAACAGCTTTATCTGAAAAGCCATCGAAAACACAAACGCATCGTACGAATTTCCCGTATTCTGATTTTGTTCAGTTTTCTCTTTCTCTGGGAATTTACTGCAAATACAGGACTGATCGACTCCTTCATTTTCAGCAGTCCGTCCAAAATTGCACTGTGCTTCTGTCACATGGCATCCGACCAGAGTATTTTCAGCCATATTGGTATTACACTCTATGAGACAATTATAAGCTTCCTTCTCGTCACTCTTTTTAGTGTTCTGACGGCTGTTATTCTCTGGTTCAGCATCAAGCTGTCGGAAATTCTGGACCCTTATCTGGTCGTTTTAAACAGCTTGCCAAAATCGGCATTGGCTCCGCTTCTTATTGTATGGCTGGGCGCCGATAAAACTACCATCATTGTAGCCGGTATGTCCGTCGCGATCTTCGGAAGTATCCTGAACCTTTACACGAATTTTACTACCGTAGACCCCGGCAAGATCAAATTGATCTATACGATGAGAGGCAGCCGGTTTCAGGCGCTTACAAAGGTTGTACTCCCAAGCTCTCTGCCTGCTATTATAAGCAATATGAAGGTAAATATAGGACTTTGTCTTGTAGGAGTTATCATCGGTGAATTTTTAGCCGCGAAAAACGGGCTTGGGTATCTGATCATCTATTCCTCACAGGTCTTTACCTGTGAGGGTAATATGATACTTTGACCATCGTTTCTAAAATACAACAAGGATGTGGTTTCCCACATCCTCTACATACTCAATAATTTTCTTACTCCATTTTCAATAGAAGTTTCATGCAATGGATAGTACTTTTGATATAAACTCTCCGGCGTTGTCTTCTCTATGATTTCCGCTGATGAAAGGTCGTATTTCCATTGCATATACACGTAAATATCTGCCATCCACTCCAATATAAACTCATCATATTTCTCGTTTATCTCACTATCATTTTGAATCCTTATATCCAGTTCTTCCATAATCTGCTTTGGTGTCTTGTTCAGATACATCGGATTTCCCATATCCATATATTTTCTGTAATCACTCTTCATATAACCAGCAATCGCAGAAAACGGATCAGCACAATTTCTGCCAATCAATTTAAAGAGGTATCTTGTCTTCGTAATCATACCATCTAAATAACTTTCATCATACGCCGGCATTTTCATATCCTCCAATTTCTCGATTATAAACCAATGGATTCTGGATTGCATATCTTGCAGTAATTCCCGGTACTGTATATCCATCAATCAAAATCGCTTTCATACGTTCCGACAAGAATCTGTTCACTTCTCGTCTTGCATACACATCTGCGTTTTTATACTCTTCTAACATAGCCACTTCATAAGATTCTAACCATTTAATATTCTCAAATGCTCTCTCAGACTTCAAAAAAATCTGATTTCCTAATGAACCTTTATAAAACAGATGTTCCACTTCAAAAATATTAATCTGGTTCAGCAAAAATGCTTCCACCACCTGTGTATAGCTATCATCGGCACGATAGCCTTTGATAATATCGTATCCTTTATGCTCCGGTCTGTATAATTTAACCAATCTTTCTCCGACTACGTTTGCAGCTTCCTGATTCGTTCCTCTATTGGCTACTACTTCGGCAATCCAAGCCAAAACTCCACATTCATTCAAGTCCAATATATTCATTCCGGTCAAATCCAGCTGATATACATTCACAATTGATTTTTGTGGATTCCCATTGAGTGCCGCCCAACTTCTGGCGCGTTCTTCATATTCTGTTGTATAAAAGCCATTTCCATAATCATTATCCGGCTTTCCGCCAAGATAACAAGGTTTCTTTATAATATGATCTGAGCCATGAAAAACTTTCAGCATTCTATTCAATCCTTTCCCAATTATCCTTTACATTATACCACAAGCGCAGAAAAGGAAGCGCCCGTAGGGCATTTGCTTTTCAAGCGGTGGATTGCCGGGTATAATCTGTCACGAACGTGTCAGCAAGCCGATAAATCGGCTTGAATTGCATGTAATGCAATTATTATACCATGTATCAGCAAAAATAAAAAGATGAGGAAGTTTCATTTTTCTTCCCCATCTTCACAAACAATCCATTGCCCTGTCTGATTTCTTCCTCCTCTCCCCTGATAGTAAATTCTTCCGTCTTTTTTCAGCCTTTTGATTCTATAATTAATACCGGATAAGCTCACATTTTCCATCTTCGCAATCTCTTTCGCCGTAATGTGCGGGTTCGCTTTCATATACTCAACTATACGTTCCCTCTCTAAACGTTTCCTATCCTGATATACAAAATCTTCCGGCAAGGGGTAGTGTATTACCATTGTATCACTTATACGTTCTTCTGCCTTTTCTGATAATGGAAGAGTGTCTTGGTTTACTCCCAATAATTTATTCAGCGAAAATTTGATTTCAAGATATTTGGGAAATACTTGAATCACCTCGATATTCTCTACCATTTCAGAAACTGCTGCTTTTTCTACATACCCTCCTTCTAACTTTTCTCTAATTATATCAATACGATCTGTCATGATTCTTTTTAGTTCTTCTTCCGTCTGAACCCCCGCCAACTTCTTCTCCAATTCTTGAATTGTAGTATCTAGCTGTGTCTTCTTAATTTTATACACGTCATCGGTAATGATATCCTGAAGCAGCTTATCTACAAGTTTGCCTTGCATCTCCTTCGCATGTTGCAATTTTTCTTCTAGGTTTTTCTTTTTCTGCCCACTTGCGTTTGTCTGTAATACCTTTTCTAGTAAGATGATCGTCTTTTCTATCACTCCCACCGTATCAACTTTTTCTCCTTGATAACTATTCTCATAGATTTCCTTCAGCAGTTCAAACAACGCCTCTTCATTCAGAAGAATATTATCACAGCCTTCTTTTCTCTTCCCTCGATATAAATAGCTGCTGCATTTCCACTCGATAATAAAACTTTCATCCCGGTATCTCTTACGATAATTCCTATAAAAAGTACAGCCACATTTTCCACAAATAATCTTGCCTGACAAATCATACTTGCCAATGTGTTTTCCTTTTGGCTTGTAATCTTTTACATTACATGCTTTCGCTCTTTCGTCCATCGCTTGATTGGCTACTTTCCATTCTTCCTCAGAAACACAAGCCGGAACAGCATTTTTACGAACAATCCATTCTTCTTCCGGATTTTTGATCATCTGCTTTGTTAAAAAATCAAAATGTTTTTTGTTCTGAATAACTGTACCACATCGAATCGGATTGCGAATAATTCTCCGAATCGCCTCTTCTTCAAAAGGCTTCCCATTGCGGGCAAACATTCCATTTTCTTCCAGAACATTTGCAATCCTGCCACAGCCATTTGTCAGAGCCATATGAAACATGATCTTGATCGCCTTTACTTCGTCCTCTACCAACTCATACTCGCCCTTTGCAACTCTTTGTAATCCGTATGTATTCGATGGCAAAATAACAGTCCCACCGTTTTTCTGCCGATTCCGGTGAGCATTGTTAATTTTTTTCGATAACTCGAAAGAATATTCCTCTGCTAATATCGCCTTGATTCCTGTAATCAACGCGTCATCTGCCGTATAGAATTTATGTTCAATATACATATATAGTTTTTTACCGTTCGTAACAAGGCGATCTACAAACAAATACCAGTCTTTCGTATTTCGCATAAGTCTGTCCTGCGATTTAATTACAATGATGTCAAATTTATCAGACATCATATCTTCCATAAGACGGTGATATTCTGTCCTTCCTTTCGTTGTTGTCCCAGAACGGCTTTCTACATAAGAATCTACATGGAGCCAGCCTTTTCGGCGAATGCACTCCTTCGCTTCCTGCACCTGCTTTATGAGTGCATCCTTTTGACTTTCTTCTTCCGTTGAACATCGACAATAAGTAACTGCACGTAAGATCATAACGTTTCACTCTCTTGTATAAGCTGGGCAGCTTTCATCTGTTCTTCTAATGTAATAAGATGCTCTTGTAATAGGAAGTCTGTAATTCTTAACATAAGGGCTTTTTCATTAAACATAAGTTTCATCCTTTCTTCAGTTGATTGTGATTGAAAAGTTGAAGGCATATACTGACTCCTAAAGTCTTTTTAATTAGCATATGCCTTCATGGCTTGTCCTATTTTATAAATATCTCTTTCTCTTCTAAGTAAGGAAAATGAACTAATATCATTTTTTCGCCTCCTAAACTAATTTAATCGCCGTTTTTTCTCCATAATCTGAATAGGTTACAATAGGTTGCGAAATCTCCCTGTCCATGATTTCTAGTGCCCCTACTGCTATTGCCTGCCCCACTTTTAACCGAGACAACTGTTTGCTCCATTTATCTTTATGAGCTGGTTCTATCATTGTAGCAACTTTATTAAGGTCAGTTATCCCTTGCTGAAAAAACAGTTTAACTGCAGCTTGATGAATAAGGGCTAAATCTTTCTTAGTAAAAATAGATAAAGTTTGTGTAGACATAATTAAATCTACCCCGTATTTCCTTCCTTCCGTTAACATCTCCGCTAAAGTTGAACCCCTTTGGAAATCTAAATTCTGAAACTCATCTATTTCCACAACTAACTTATTGTTTCGTTTACTTCCAAAAATTCGTACTTCTCTCCACAACGCACTCATTATAATTTCCGCAACTCTTTTCTGTGTTTTAAGATTTAATCCTTGTAAGGAAATAATATTCAGCATTCCTTCCCTAATTTGCTTGTTACTTTTTCGGAAAATATTCCCTTCCAAAATCGGACACAAATGATTATATGCTCCAAGCGCCGCAGATTCTTCTTGCATTTTCAATCCGCATAATATAGCCTCCATTTCATTAGGAAACTGTTCCCTGTTTTCGATTGCAAATTTCACCGCTTTTCTTACTGCTGCAATTTGACATGCCCCTCGCATTTCCCTTGGACAAAGCGTTTCGATTATATACTGAACCAAATTTGTCATAGACTCTCTACCTTTCTCCACGAGTGAAGTGTCAAGAAACTTGATATTTAACCCATCTTTTTGTGCAGAAATATAATTACAAGTAGAAGAATTAGTCCTTTCATGTGTCCCATTTATGTCCAAAGCTACAATTGTTACACCTTGATCCATAATTTTGCTTTCAATATCAGCGATACGTACCGACTTCCCCGAACCACTAATTCCTGTTATTATGATATGTCGATTTGGGGATTCCTTTCCTATTCTTACTTGCTTTTTCCCGGAAACTTCTCCTATATAAATCATTCGTCTTCTCCTCTCTGTTTTTCTTTTAGAAATACATCCTCCAACCGTAAATTGTCAGGGGACAGTAAATACTCTTTATAAACCCATAAAAAACGCGGTCTGACTTTTGCGCCATACACATTCGTCAATGTTTTTTTCACTGTATAGTCACTTGAATTGCAATAAAGAATACCCTCTGATTTCAAAAGTTTTTTTAACTCTGGTTCAGATTTATTTTGCAATAATGGTTCACAGATTTTCATCAACAATTTTAGCGGAAAGAAATAGAATTTTTCATCAAAAAAAATTATATTTTCTTTCTCTAAAGCCATTGTTTCTTTACCACAGATATCTTCTTCACTACTAACAAGAACATTTGAATGCTTTAAAAGATACTCCCACACCAGCTCGGAAAAATATCGTGTAATTTCCTCGCCGCTTGCGAAATTAACAAACCCTTCTATTCGACATAACATTTCTTTACAATATTTTCCCATAAACTCCTTCACTTTACTCTCCATTTCTGTTTCTATTAAATATTCCGAATAAACCATAAAAACCCCCTGTAAAAAACGAAATATGAATCTCATTTCCACCATATTCTTACATTGTGGTATTGTGTCCATACGTTCAATTCTTCGAACTCTTTCACATACTCTCAATGGGTTCTCTATGATAAAACTGCATAGTTTATTTATATTTTCCCACCACAAGCTATTTGACATTTCTTCCAAATCCTTACGATGCACTCGAAAAATATAGTGATTTTCTCTAAGATATTCCGGAAGAATACCACCACAAACAGCTATAGGAAGAAATCCTCCTTCAGACAAAAAGTCTTCAATTTCTGTTTCTATACTCTGCTTTTGAATCACCAAAAGCCCCACTTGAAAATTCTCCGGATGTTTCTTTTTCCATGTTCTATTATTAATCAAAACACCATTACTCGACGGTCCATCACAGTACAAAGTTATAAACTGACGTGCCTGAATTTCACTATCCGTAACCAATATCATTCCTCGATCAAGATGATAGCCACACGTTTTAAACAAATACCTACAGTATCCTGCCACAAATATCGTTAATGGTAGCCATCTTATTTCGCTTTTTTCAAAATATCTTTCCATAATATTTCACCTTCCTTTATAAACTTTAGTTGACCATTCTCATCTTGTATCCACCCAAAATGTGTTGGAATCATCAGTTTCTTTTTATTCTGTGAACACAGATGTTCCCAAAAACCCATCACATACTTTTCTTCTTCTGATTTTTTCTTTGAATAAAATCTCGCACCAACTTCATGAAGTTTTCTTTTTATGTATGTATACTTTCCAATTTTACTTTCATCTAAAACAACCTGCATCTTACGTTCACCACTTTGTAAAGAAAGTAGAAAGAATCCTGTTTCCCCATCAGAATTAATCAAACAAAAGATTTCTTTAAAGCAAAAGTTGGCAAGTTTTCTTTCTTGCAATTCTACTATGGCATTTTTTGTTTGAATTTTTAAATCCCCATCTTGAGTAATTGTCATTTTTTCATATTCAGCTTTTCTTACTGCGCGTCGATACTCTTGCAACTGAACTTTTTTCACAGCTAAATCCATACGTGCAGCGTTTAACATATTAGCTTTGGCTAATTCATATTCATAATCCATCTGCTTTTTTTGATAATATTCCTGCTGCCTTCTCAATTCTTGTTCTTCAACGGTTATAGTGCCATACATGTCTTCTTTCCTTCCTTTCTATGCCCGGTTTTTTGGTATAAAATAATAAATAATTCTCTGTTTTCCTCCCTTTCTTCAACTTTTTTTAATTTTTTACATTTTTTATGCCAGAAATCCGGGCTGCTTTTTCTGTACATCCTAAATATATCAAGCATCTGCACCATTAAATACATCCCAATTCTGAAAAATGCACAAATCCACATCTTTGTTTTTGTGCACTTTAAACAAGCAAATAATCATTTCCATTGATAACAAAACTTGAATAGCGTTTTCTCCAATAGCTTGTACTAGCTCCCCTAGCTCCTTTATCTGCTCACTTAGAACCCTTTATAACATAAAAAAACAACTCCAGAACTTTATTCTCTCGAGTTGTTGTCTTTCACTATTTTAAATTTTTTACAAATACAATCCATGCATTTGCAATTTTATAATCCAAATCAGCTATTACATAAGGATTGTACTTCTTATATCTACAAATACTCCATACTTGTAACAGCATCTCTTTTAGCATTATTATAATTTTTACATACTCTTCTTCCATCTGCTTAGGCAAATTTCGAAGTGCCCTTACAATTTTTGCTTGCAAGAATAAAATTTCTTCTGTTAAGTTTCCATTCCTTTCATATTCTCCACGCAGAATCTTTCTCACAATTTGCAATGCAGTTTTCCCATTCCATTTATTTTTATCCACATAGATTTCATTATATAGATTCTGATAAATTGCATCATTCAACTTCTCATCTCTAATATCGATGTATTGATATCGGCAATACCACTTCAAAATTTTATCGATCTCTTGTTTACACTCCGAATCAAACATTTGTTCTTTTTCAATCTTATCAGCATTCAAATCATAATACATAAGTAAAGTCCACTCATATTCTTTAATTGTAGACTGACATAATAAACGCCACGCATATTCTCGATAAATATTTCCTCGAGCACTTCCTTCATCTGTAATTGTATATACTTTCTTCTTCCATATCGGAAATGCACGTTCAACTATTTTAAAAAATTCTTTTAATTTTTCAAATGCATGGTTCTCTGTTAGATAATACTTCTTAACCAAATCCTCTATTGCCTGCTCCGCATGATTCACTCCTGTGTATATTTCATCAACACTATAACGACTTAACCTACCATCTTTTAGATAACTAAAATAATTTCGCTTTATTAGTTTACAAATGTCTTCTCCTGACTCAGCCCACGAACACCGCCCTAATTTTTTAGATACTAGAATTTGAATTTCTCGTTCCATTTCTACATTTTCCTTATTAAATTTCGGCTCAGATCCACTCTGTTCTAATATATATTCGCAAAATGCAAAGACATCTACACTTGGATTACATGTCTGTAAATCTCGAAACAGATTTTTATTATATTTTTCGGTTTCATTCTCTACAATTTCCTTATATATAAAACGTCTATTCTCATATTTTGTAGATACTAAAGCAAATAAAAACCCCACAATCTCTTCATCACTATAACACTCTATTTTCCAAGTTTCACCGCACAAACCATAATTACATTTGATAATACTGTCTATTGCTTTTCTTACTTCTTTTGCCTTTCTTTCTCTTATTTGACTTTTAATTCTCTTTTCCTTCTTTTGAACATACTGTTCTTCGGTATAATTATGAAATTTGGCACTTCCTATTTCTTCTTGCTCTACTAACTGCTTCTCTATTGATGCATATTTTTTTTCAAAAATCTCTGCATATTGTTCCAATATCTTTCTTACAACTTCTTTTCTAATTTCTCTCATACGTTCTTTCATAATCTCATCATCCAATCAGAAATATTACATTCTTTTATCAGCATACAGATTTTATCCCGTCCAATATTCCATCATCTCATAAATCACTCTGCTATTTTCTTAATTATATCGTACATTTTGTCCTAAACCAAACATATTTTTCTTCATTATAAAATCAATATATTTCATCGTCTTCCAGAACCTCTACCTATTGGCACAGCAACTTTCCGTTCCTATTGCTGTGCCAATATTCTCTGCTTCAATTTTTGACATATCTCATATCTACGCTATACCTTTTGATTCACTTAAATACTCTTCTAAGGTACAACTCTTGTAACTCTCATAATCCCAATCGTTTTCTCCTATCCATACATATCCTTTACATTCAACTTCCTCAATAGGTTCTCTTAACAACAACGTACCAAGAAAATTTACCATAATCCACTTTTTCACTTCCACCGGATTACCTTGACAGTCATCATCATGTCGCACTTCATATAAATAGAATCCATGCGGTACAGACTCCCGAATAATTCGATCTTCTGTAAACAACGCATTCTGTCCAAAAACTTTTACCTTCTCATAGCTAAGTTTCTTTACATCATATCTCATATTTCTTGCTCTCCTGCCTCATATCGTTTTACCATACGGTAAAAACTACTTCCTGATAACTTTAGTCTTTGCATTGCTACTCTTGCTGTTATCTCTCCATCTTTCCATTTATCATAAACTAGCGGAAATTCCTCTGGCATTACCAATCTCGGTCTTCCCATATGTACGCCTCTCTTTTTAGCAGCCTCTATCCCTTCGCGCTGTCTTTTTCGGATTGTCAAACGTTCCTGCTCCGCAATGCTTGACAGCACTTCAATTAGAATATTTTGTATCATTTCCCTAATCCATTCCTGCCCTTCTGGAATTTCTATCAAAGATGTAGGAAGATCTAAAATTTTCAATCGGATATTCCGCTTCTGAAACCATTGCAGTTCATTTTTTATATCCGCTTTGTTTCTACTTAGCCTATCAAGAGATGTTATAACCAAAGTATCACCCTCGCGCAATCCCAGCACTCCTTTTAAAGCCTGATATCCTGCACGCTGAAAATCTTTTCCGCTTGCTTTATCCACAATGATATCAGTTTCTGCCACATACTCTTTTAACTGCATAATCTGACGATCGAGATTTTGTTCTTTCGAACTGACTCTTGCGTATCCCATTATCTTATTATCCATATTTAATGCTCCTAAATATCCAGCTCTAAAACTTCCATTAAAAGTTTCATCCCATCCTGAAGCCCAAGACAATAGGCTACTCGTGCATATTCAGAATCACGTTCATTGCATGAACTGAGCGCAGCATCTATTACATCCCATTGTTTACGGGTAAACTCGACATTCTCCAACTCTTCTAAACATCTGCTGATTTTATTTCTCTTCTCCTGATACCTGCTGTCTGCTCTTAGCTTTTCTTCTAATGCCGTTTTTTCTCTTGTTTCAAAGAACTCTTCTAGTATACAAGGCTCTTTTCTTTTATCATTTTCTTCTCTAAATATACAATCCATTATTCCACCAACGCTACCATTTTCCTTTCTCTGCAAAACTTGTACACATCATCCGATAACCGTTCCTCTTGTTCTATCTCTGTATCATTAATATCCTTTACCATGCTCCTAAGTATTTTCAGATCAAGCATTCCCCTGTCCGGTACTAAAATCAACTCATGAATCGAACATGGAAGAACCCATACATCACACTCCTGCTCATCTGCAAATTTTGCTAATAAATCTGTCCTCAGCAAACCGTTTGCTCCATTTATCTTTGCCTCGTTATACATCACATACTGAATACCGGAAGTCTTTTCCTCTTCCTTCTGCTCTGCCAAAAAGCCAAATGCTCTTAACACCACTTCCTCCAAATCTTCTATCATAAACTCTTTCTCCTTCAGATTCGATAATCCGGCAGTAAACAATTCCTTTTCACTAATCTCCCAATAATCCAGCATTTCATAGGTAACCATCATTGAACTTTTTACATATTTTCCCTCATTAATACCAAGTCTTGCGATAACAGCAAGATTAAGATAGTCCTGATGTGGAAGTGTTTTTAAACGCTCCTCATTCCATTTTTTATTAATCACCTGTAGCTCAATCTTATTTTTTGCTTCCTTCCAATCACACAAAATCTCTTCCATCATAATATATCCCCTTGTTTTTAATACTTCTAAAACAAAATTTACGCACTTCTCCATATCTGTTTCTTTATATCTTTCATATAACTCGCCCAAATGAATAGCAGGCATCATATTGACGCCTGCCTCCTGAAATGTAAGTGCTTCTTTCTTCACCTGATTATTTTTTTCTAATTGCGTAACCAGAACTTCGATGTTCAGTCTTTCCTTTATTTTTCGTAATAAGTTTTTCTTAAATTCTTCGTAATTCATACGCTTCCTCCTTTATGCGCTCCGTTCTTCATATTCTGCATCCCATACAGTCTCGTCCTCGATTTCACTCATATCCTCGTAGAGTTCCTTCTTAATCGTCTCATCTGTCGATAATGCTCTCCGAAACTCCGTTTTCAGCGGGGCATATTTCAACGCCTGCTTAATGACCGTCTTTTTCGCCATGCCCTCATAATTACTTTTCCATGGACTGAACGAAGAATCAAATGCTTTGGAATACTCTTTTGCATAAGTATCCATTGCGGTTTTACTCATAACCTCGAATCCAAACCCTCCATTCGTCAGTTTGAACAGACCATAGAACAACCTAACCTTTCCACGTTCTCCAAGAGCCGGTCTGTGTTCCAATTTTGGATTTAATCCCAATTCATATTCAAATTCATCATTCTCATAAACTGCCTGTGCGCTGATAATCTGCATCTGCGGATTCCGATAGCTCAAATCAATCAACCCTTTATATCCAATCTGAAACTGACATTCCATCACACCTTTATTATTATAAGGAATTAAGTACGCCTGCCCCAATGGAGTATTCGGTTCTAATCCCAACTGTGCGGCATTCATAAGCGCCGCAAGGAAACTCATCTGCGTACATTCTTTCAGTTTTGGAGTGGTATTCAAAGCTGACAACGCCATTCTTGTAAACCGCTCCGGCGTAATCACCTCCGGCAGAGCCTTCTTAATCTCCGGCGCCATTGCCTTAATCAGATCCGCAATGCTCATGGACTTCGTTAATTTGGTTTCTCCTTTTGTAGTTTCCGCCTTTTTTGCTAATTCTTCTTTTACTCCTGCCATATTATTCGCCTCCTAAAAACACACAAAAATAAGAGGCAGACTGTTGCATCCACCTCTTAATCTCTGTTTTTGCTATTCTTTTTCGTTTAAATATTTTTCTACTGCTTCCAAAAAAATTCTTGCACTTGCAAGCTGATTCTCCGTTTCCTTTCTTCCTATTATGAAAAAATCATCATAATCTGATTTTTCTCTCAGAAAGGAACTGCTTTTTATGATTACAGACAATTCCTTATCCATAATGCCTTCCTTAATGTATTCCTTATTGAAATATGCAATCACTCCCGAATGTTTGGAAGAATCAAAACCTTTTAAAATATTCATCGCTCTCATTGCGTGAAAGATTGCATAATAAGAACGGTTTAAAGAAGTCTTATACTGACCAATCTCTAAGTTCCCCTCCGCTGCTGAAAGCATTTCTTTTGCACGTTCCATGCGGTATCCTGCTAATTCTTTTAAGCTGCTTTCCACAAAACAACACCTTCTTCTCTGACATTCTTATAAAAAGGAAGGACCTCTCCCCATTTTTCCAACTGTTCTTCCCGAATATCAACGATTGAAAACACCCTGTTGTATTGAATATCCATTTCAGCAGACCAGCGGATAAATTGTTCCTTCTCAACTTCTCCCATATCTTTTCTCATAATGATTGCTATATCAATATCACTTTCTTCTGTAGCTTCATTTCTTGCAACAGAACCATATAAGATAATCATCTGAATATCATCACCAAAAATCAACCGCAACCCACGAACCAAATCTTCTTTCATTTTTTCAGACAACATCCATCTCACCTCTCTGTGATAATTATTTTCACCCAAATATTGTTTCCCTATATCTACATATTATCATAACCAGTTATATGAAACAATCCAAATCTTCTAATTTAGGTTCATCAATAATAACTTCACTCAAGCATCATTGCCAAGAACTCTACAATCTGCGGTTTAAAAATCAGCACAAGTAAAATTAATGTAATTAAAACCAAGCAAATTTTTACATAATCTCTTTCCATCTTCTTCACCCCTTATGCTGCTTTTACTGTAAACCGCCTGCTTGATACAGATTTTTTATATTTTTCATAAATTTCCGGTTCTTCTTCTTTCAAACGTTTCTCGTCCAGCCGATTGCTCTGCACCGATTTCCAAGACACCATAAACTGTTCATTCTCGGCTCTTTCATTCTCCCCAAGATACAGTTTCAACTCCTGTTCAATCTTCTTTTTCTCCATATCCATGCGTCCGATAAGTTCCGACAGTTCCTGCCTGCGTTCCAACTTCTCATTAAAGCCTGTCAACGGAATGGTATCGGCAATAGAATTTTTATAATACTCTGCAATCACACTATCTGCCAATTTCGAACCGTCAGGATCGGGTATCTGCTGTTTCATTACATGATTTTCCCAAAACGCTTTCTCAATCTGTATCAAATCTGCAATAACTGCCTCATCCCGTTCTATCTTATAGTACTTAAACTCTCTGCCATAAATCACAACTGCTAGATACCAAGCATCCGCATTACTGACTGCCATATAGTGATAGCATTGTATCTGATAGGAAAGAGGGATATTTCCGTCTTTCCACTTATCTGCCATATAAGGACTTGCTGTTTTACACTCTAATCCAGCATTTTCTCCCACGACCATGCGGTCTACATCCGCCAGCATAAAAGAATACTCTTCATTGTAAAACATAGCGTTTGCACGACGCACCTTCTTGCCAGTCGCCTCCATAAAACGTTTTGCCACATAATCTTCAAACTCCCTTCCCTGACGCATGGCTTCATTGTCCACTTCTTCTATCTCTTCCGAAATCTTATCCTGATAGACTTGCATGGCTGTGCGGTACGGATTCAATCCGCACACCGCACCTGCATCCGAACCGCCGATTCCGCTTTTACGGTATTTCAGCCATTCCCTCTTATCTAAATTTAAGGTAGATACTAATTTCTTCATTGCAAACTTCCTCCTCTCATGCAACTTCCAAACTCATATCTCTAAGAACCGCTTGTATCACTTCTTCCAATTCCAAAGTCTGCGTATCCTGCGTTTTCAGCCAACGTTCATAAAGAAAAGCCAGAAGACTTGAAATCTCCATACATTTCTGCATTTGAGCTACTTCCATCTTCTGGCTTATCTCTGCCAATAATTCATATATCCGTACCATACAATCAATCTGATAGGCTGATGCAAATATCTCTTCCTTACTTTTTTGCATCATGCAATACTGAAAGCCTTTCAATTCCGCTCCTATCTTCCAACAGAAAATACGCTCCATTTCTTCTCTGTGCATAATCCCTCCTACGCTGCTTTCACCATCTGATATGCTTTATCAATCAGAGGATGTCCTTCTACGGTTCTGGAAAACAGATTTTCTTTGTAATTAGCTGTCTTCCGTAATGGCTCTGCATGAGTAGCAAAGTCACTAACTGCATTAATAAAACGATACGCATTTCTTCCAACATCCTGTAAATCAGGGGCATCAAAATAACGCATTTTCATATCTTCTTGTAATCTCTTCATGTTGCGTTTCTGCTGAAATGTAGCGTTATCCTCTATCGGAAGAAGTGTTTCAATAAATTCCATAACCTGCTTATCGGTCATGGACTGCATACGCAGGGTTTCAAACTCTTTCCCAAGATTGTCCATATATTTTTCTGCCATAAATAAAGTATCCTTCGCCTCCTGAAGCTTGTTCTGTATGTTCCCTGTATGGATCATAGACCATGAACGGCTCGCTTGTGATAATGCTAAATTCAGCGTATTCTGACAAACAACACGAATCGGTGTCAATGCCACTTTGATTGCACCGGAACCATCATGGGTATTGGAGAATAAAAGATACGGACTGATTCTTTCCCCTGAAATGATATACTCATGCGGCATATGCGCCAACAGCCACACTTTCTTACCGCCCTGTAAACTTCCGGCAGTCTCATAACGAACACCCTCGCCTAACAATTCATCCGTAAATGCAAAGGCTTCCTGATTCTGAATCACTTTGTAGCGGTCTGTTACCACTCCCAAAACTTTACGGTCACTGTCTCTCACATTCGCTTTATAGCCTTCAATCAATTCCTCCGTTTCAGTATAAATCGGTTCTTGTACCACGTTCCAATCCAAACCTGCTTTAATCAACGCTTCTGAAGAACTCGGTGTCTCCTGTACCCTTGTTCCCAATCCATGCCAAGGTGTTTCCCTTACATAAAACATACTTTCTACATTTGCTGCCATAATAAAATCTCCCTTCTTTTTCTTTTTTAATCTTCTCCATCATTGATAATTTCATTTGCGATTATGACCGCACAGCTTAATATAAATAAGATAACTCTTCCCATCCGCATTCCTCCTCTCTCATTGTCGGACAAAAAGAATGGGCGAAGCCGATAATTCGACTTCGCCCGATGATTGGTTTCATTGGTATAATATGTAATTGAAATATGTTGATTTTCCAGACATTAAATATACTTAATATTTTTATAATAATTTTTATTTCTACTTCTTATCACTTGTACAATTTTCCAAATTGCACATATCCATACTCCAAATCCGGACCATACTCCACAGATAACAGTAAAAGAAGATGCCGCCGGTTCAAGCATTAAAAGAACTACTGCCAAAACAAATGTTAGCAAAACTGTTATCCCATAATAAATCCGAATTTTTTCTGAAATAGGTGTCTTTTCGCTTACTTTTGCTAACAATAAATCATATCTTTTTATTGCATCTTTCACTTGTAGCTTTTCTGAAAAATTCCCCACGATTTTTCGACGTTTTTTTTGTGATTTTGTTTTCAATAGTTCTTTCTTCAATTGATCTATTTCACTATGTTCTTTTCTGGCTAAATCTGCTTTTTCTAATGATTCATATACCACACCTCGAACTGTACGACTTGCAATCTCGGCTTTTTCAATTTCTATTTTCTCTGCCTCTCCGCTCTTTACTTCTGCTATTTCTTTTACAGTATTTTCCTCTTTTATGTCATCTACTAACATTTGAGGATGTATAACCTCTCCATTTAGTGTCAATAAATTCCATGTCTTTTTCATCTTATGAACTTTAATCAGTTTCATTGCTACCAAAATTGCTCCTACCAACACTACAATTATACCGATTCCAAACGGTATCAAACACACTCCTAATGCAAGCAATACTATTAAAAATCCATACTTCCTAAGTGTTTTTTTGTTTTCCCATTCTTTATATGCTCTTATTATACATAAAGTATCATTATTAATTCCATTTAAAGCATCTATATATCTTTTTTTATCATCCGTTCTTCCAATATCATTAATAGCTTTTATGCTTTGTGAAATGGAACTTTTCTCATAGATATTGGTGTGTGTAAAGATGTCTATAATTTTCTCAGAATCTTCTTCTATCCAGATCCTCTTTATCCTATTATCTATTTTTTCTAAAAACAGTTGCTTGATTTCAATTACAGTTTCTTCTTCGGAAATTAACTGCTTTTTCTTTTCACATTCTTCTTCACTCATGCTCTCAAGATTCCCACATATTGTATCTAATTTATCAAAATCCTTTTCCGCAGCTCTTTTCATCTCTCTTGTATCAAAGAGTATATTACAAAATGTTCGTTCCTGAATATCAAAATCATATAGTAGTTGATCAACTTTTTTCACAATTTTATTATTAGATATATCTACTTCCTTTTGTATATTTTCTAACTTATTTTTAATAATCAATGTTTCTTCTTCGGTATTATGTGGCATTTTTTCAAACATTTTTTTCAATGCCTTCTCTAAAATAGACTTTTGTAATGCCAATCCTGTGATTTGTTGCAAATGCAGCAGGTTATCTGTCTCTTCAGGAAATTCTAACATACAATATTCATAATACTCTACTTCTGTAGGATCTATTTGAAATAATTGAAATGCAATTTCATAAGCTTCTGTTCCCTCCATTTTTTTTAGTTCTTTAAACAAAGCTACTCCTTTATCTTCATCTTCAACCGTAATTGGTGTTATTGGAATATTTGCATTATTGATTACAATTTCAATCATCCCTATGAGCTCCATAGCATCCATAAAGCCCATATCCATAAATTCTTCTTGTATCTTCAAAATAGATTTTCTTTCTAGCTTTTTTAGTTCATGTTCTTTTCTTGTTCCTGACAAACCACGACTTACTACTACTTCTTCATTTTCAACTCGATAATCGACAAGCTCTACTACCAAATCTTCATATTTTTCTGAAAACCATTTTGAAATCAATTCAATATCTTCATAATTAAAATTTGTGATTCCCTGATTATGTAAATAATCTATTCCTGAGCGATATAAAAATGTATACACCATTTCCACTGCCGCTTCCCTTATTCCCAGAAAATCATAAAGTTCATTTATTGAACTAAACATCTTTTGAATTTTTATCCGAAGTTGACTTCCGATTTCCATCATATGCACTCTCAACTTTATATCATTCTTCAAAGCTTCATCAATTTCTAACACTTTTCCGAAAAGAAAAACTTGTTCTGTCATTCGTATTCTTCCTACTTTCCTAATTAAAATTGTTTATTGTTTCCATTTCTATAATATGTTTTGAGGCAGGAGTAATTCCTGCCTCAACGCACTAGACTCTTTAATCGCCAGAATGCATTATACATGCTATTACTGCCCAAGGTATCAAAATAAATCCCAAAATAAATCCTACGATTAGTCTATGTAAAAATATGCCATTTGCTGTTCCCATTAATATTTTATTTCGATAAATTGTTTTACCGGTTGCCCAATATCCTAATATCAAATAAATCAGTATTTCCATTTTCATCCTCCTAATAAACATTAACTAACTTGCATAATCTCCCATATCCCATTCTCCAGAATATGTTTCTTCTCCATTTTCATCATAGAACGTCCCTTCCCCATGAAATTTTCCGTCTTTCCATTTTCCTTGATATTTGATTTGAGTTGTTCCAGGATAATACACAGTACCTTCTCCGTTTATTTCTCCCTTTTTCAACTCTCCATCATAAAGCAATTGCCCTTGGTAATAAATTTTACATTTTCCATTTTGTTTATTATTTTTAAAGGTTCCGGTATATACATTAATTTCACTCGAATAGTATTCTTCTAAAACAGAATCTTCACTATAATTATCTACCACTACATCATCCTCTGTATTTGATTTACTCCCTTCTGCTGTTGTCTCATATTCCGATAGAATTTTAATATTTTCTTTCTCAATTTCATTAAAGTATCTTTCATTAAAATCTTCTGGCATTATCGTTCCTGAATACCATGATTTACTATTGAAATATTCCCTCAACTGACTGTCATCAAATATTCTTCCATGACGAGCGTAAATTTCATTCTTGGCTATCCATATTTCATATTGAGATAATCCTTTTAATTCTTCTTCCGTCAATATTTCTTTATCACTATATGGAAGAATATAATCATCATACAGATTTTCTTCCTGAATATTTTCTGAGCTTTCCTCAAGATTGTCTTCTAATATATCTGTAATCATTTTTTCTTTATCCATAATCAAGTATTCATACTTATTCCCTTTACCTGAATATTTATTGCCCTTAAAAAATCCTTCATAACACAAAGGATTCGCTGTCTCATTAAGATTTAATTCTACATCATCCGAAATTTCTTTATATAAAATAAGCGGTACAATTTCTGTCTTGTTTCCGTCCACTTCAAATTCTTCCGTTGGCAAAATATATTTTCTCCCAAATCCATCTAATTTCCCTTTCTTAAAATTGCCTTCATACATTTTTACATAATATGATTCCGAAAGAGCTTTTTCTACATCATCAAAAAGTCCAAGATCAATCGCCGAAATCTTTTTATATAAACATCCCTGTCCATTCGGCTTATTATCCTTTACTTTTCCTACATAATAAACATCTGTCTCTTTATTAGTTTTAACCCAATAACTGCCAACACCTATCTTTCCTTTTTCTGTCACAGCCACTTTTTTTGTTTTTTGTAGTTTTTTCAACGCCTTATCAAGCTTTTTGTTTTCTTTTTTAAACTTATATATCTTTATCTCGTTTTCTTTTACATAAGCTTTGCGATAACTTGAAGTCATTAGCTGTTCTTCTGGAATAATGTCACTCGCATTAGTCTGAAAAAACACACCTAACGATAGACAAATTGTCATTAATAAAATAATACATTTTTTAGATCCTCTCATATCTAATTTTACCCTCCATCTTAAATATAAATTATATTCTTTACAGTCCATTATATCAATACTTTAGTATTTAGTAAATATACTTTTAACAGGTATTCTATTGGTAAAGGAGGCCTTTTATGTTTGGTGATATTATCAAGAATTTACGAACTTCTCACAATCTAAATCAAGTACAGCTCGCTCAAAAGTTAAACGTTTCCAAGCAGACTGTCTCAAATTGGGAAAATAACAACATTCTCCCTTCAATAGAAATGCTGGTTAAAATTGCTGATTTCTTTTGTGTAAGTGCAGACTTCTTATTAGAACGAGATAATCAACGTTACATTGACGTTACCGGATTAACCGAATCGCAACAGGCACATATTCAGCAAATCATAAACGACATCTTAGATAGAGAGCAAAAATAGTGAGGATTGCAATACTGCAATCCCCATTTTGTTTATGTACTGTTACCGCTCTTTATCGGCAATGCTCTCTAACAATATGGAAATGGCATATTGATACCCCTCCATAAATGTCTTATTTTTTTCTCTTTCAATATACTCTATAAGTTCGTTAACCATCTTATCCTTATCTTCCTTTGAAATTTTATCGTATTCATTCGCCAATCGACTTAATATTTTTTCAAAATCGTTCGTATTTTTCCGCATATCTTCATCCTCTTCTTTCTTTTTTCCTTATATTTTAACTTCAACCACATAAAACATCATAATAAAACAGGAGGTTACAAACTTATGCTAGAGCAATACGAATATATTTTAACACCGGAGGAAGTCAGTCAAATCTTGCGAATTGGAATGAACAGAACTTACGACTTATTAAAGACAAATCAGATAAAAGCCTTCCGCGAAGGACGTATTTGGAAAATACCCAAAATCTCAGTTATTGAATACATTGCAAATCGGCGTACTGCTTTATCTGATAGCCCGCAATAGGCTATCAGATTCCTTTTCCTTCATTCATACTGTATTCAAATGGATTTTTATTTTCATATAGATAATTACTTGGTACATTCCCGTATTTCAAATGCCCACGCTCATCATAGTAAGTAACCCCTAACAACGCTATATGATAATCTTTCAATTCATTTGCTAACCATAATAAAAAATTTTTAAACTCTCCTTTTCCTGCATGATGCCGCTTCCCATTTCTCACATTAATTGTATTAGTAACTATGTGAATATGATAATGCGTATCATGTAAATGGATTCCCCAAATCGGTTGGTATTCATAAAAATATCTCGACAACATATTTGCACACATCAGGATTGTATGAAATTCAACATCTTTTTCATAATGGCAGGTGTCAAAACTTAATACATAGTGATTTAACAAATTCCTATTATTTTTACCATAATATCGTTTATAGTATTTTATTTGCGCCCAAAGTACTTCAATATTCCCGCATAACATTCCCGGAGCATTCCAACAGTAAGAATTTTTTATTACATAATCTAAAAGACAAATTGCATCGCGATCTGTCTCATATTTTTCTGTTATTTGTTTAAAAAAAGCCATAAATCTCCCACTCCTTCTACCACCTTATTCACTTTTTTCTTCTGTTTTTCATCGGTAATCTCATATAACGCATTTAACGAATCAGTTATATTTTCCATACATTCTTTAAATTCCTTTGTATATATGAAATCTTCTGTTCTCTCTTTAGCAAATACCCTCTTCCTTATATATTCGCTATAAGTTATCCCTCTCTTCTTTGCTTCTTCCTTTACGATTTTATTTTCTTCATCACTCATTCTTACTGAATAGGGTTTTCTTTTTTTTGATTCTCCCATTTTATTACATTCTCCTTTCTTATACTGACGGCAAGTAGCCAGAATAGCGTTTGTCATACATATCCATTATTTAGGATTATGTTGACTCTACTATTCTTATCTTACTGTTAGTACATTTATCAAAGCATACAATCCGTTTACTGTTTTCATTCTCCTATACTTGCCCAAAAATAAACGGGGCAGATAACTGCCCCTCAAGAAAAATAAAATACTTTTCCTTTCGCCCGAAACGGCAAACTCTTACCTTGTGGAAGGAGATACGCATGTTTTCGATGTATGGCAAGGTTCTCTTCACATTCTCCGTCCGTAATAATCAATATCGGTCCATCCTTTGGAAAATCTTTTGCACTTTCTAACAAATCAATTCCCGGCTGTAATCTTGTTCCTCCCCTGCCTTTTACTTCTACTCGCCCTGCCACATCTTCCGCCGAAAGATACCCGGCATCATAAGCATCTGCATCACAAAAAACTACCCTTACATAAGGTACCTCCCGAACTGTCGCATAACTTGCAATACTTCCCAATGCCATTCCGATCATTTTCGTACTCATTGAGCCTGAGGTATCTAAAACCACTCCGAAAGTTCTTGCATTCTGTCCACATTCACTTTGCCCATATCGCGGTCTTGGAATTTCCGGTGTAGCACCCTGCCTCCTGCTTGGTCTTGCATAAGTTCTTATTTTATCCTTATAGGGAAACTGCTCCTCGAACCATTTTACAAGTTCCACATCCCATCGAATCGGCGGCATAGCAAGGGAACGTATTTCTTCAATTAATCCTGCTGGCAGATAACCTCTTGCATACGACTGCTGATATTCCAGTCCTTGCATCAATGCATTTCTGCAAAATTCATCCATCGTCATACCTGATACTTGCTTTCTATTTATTCCTCTAGCTCGTCCATCCATCATGTCGCATTTCCCGTACCCACGTAATGTGTCCATTTTTAGATATTTCCGCATATCTTCTAAAATCAAATCATATATTTCTTCCGCAGACTTATTTTTCAAGTTTTCATCATATAACACAGCTTCCGGCATTTTCCCAATTCTCATCTCATATAACCAGCCATTGATTACATAATCACAAGCTACATTCCATAAATACAGATTCCTGCCTTTACACCGTTCCTGATGACCTAATCCTGCATGTAAAAATTCATGTGCCATAACAAATTTCAATTCTTCTATTCCGAGATTTGCGGCAGGATTCAAATAAATTTCCCCTGCTGAACAATTAACTCCTGCAATATGTATTTCTTCCTGTACACAAAGCGTATAATCTTCAATAATCTCAAAAGAGGATGCCAGACTTCCAAGAAGTGGATAATGATTGATAAACCATTTAGCTGCTTCTCTGCCTTTTGACATACGGTCATTGTCTATATATCCTCCTGCTTTTTCAACTGTATCTGTTACTGCACTAGATAACGCATAAGCAAATTGAGTCGTAAACAAATTACTTTGATTCTTCTTTTTATCATATACATTCGGATTTTCCAATCCAACCATATCTAGTCCTATTGCCGTTCCGTAAATATTTGATATTCTTTCCTCTTCTGCTGAAAATCTCTCTTGTAAATCTGTATATATCTTTCTCTCATCATTCAGACTTCCTGACAATACATCCACCGGATTCGGGCAAATCGCCTCCCCAAACTTTATATCTGCTAAAAATTTAGCTACAAATATATCACAGGCAAAATTCCACAACAGTTTCTCACAGTTTTCCGGCATCTTCTCCTTATCAAAATGCCCGAATGCTAAATGGAGTTTGCAATGTGCTATAGCATAGCTCCATTGTCTCGAAGATAAACTCATGTCTTGATTTACTAGAATCTCACCTTGCCTTGTAACTATAGCCGCATTATTTTTTCCAAGAGTTTGTTGATCTCTGATTCGAATGTAACCGCCCATTCTGCCAAACAAAGGATTAGCTGTACATAATGCAATCCCCTCTTCTAGCTGCTCCAACCTGACATTACGTTTTCCCGTACTTTGATTTTTCGTTTTCTTCTTTCCCATCCTTTTTCTTCCTTACACAATTACTTCCTGTTCTTATCCTGCCAATTTCGCAAGTCTTGGAAGATCTCTTACTATTTCTACCATAAACCAATCTGGTAACGTCTCTCCGTCTTCTGAAGAAACAACCATCTGAGCAATTTCATAATTGATAGCAGACAGTTCTTTAAGTAAAGCTTTGGCTCTGTGTGCGAGATATTGTGCCTCCTGATTCATCTTCTGTTTATTTACTGGCAATTCATGAATCAGTTTTGCCCGAAAGGATTGTGCCAAAAAGTACAACACATCCCGTTCCTGCGGTTTAGATGGAAACTTTTCTATGCCCTTAATAATATCATTTAAAAGGTGCTTATTTCCTAACTGTTTCGTATATGCCACAAACATTCCTGCATGTGAAGCAGAAATACATCCATATGCCAACATCCGTACAACGGTTTCCTCCACTTTCTTTTTCCCAACCCCATATTCTTTCAGAATATCACTCAACATATGCCATGATCGAGGTGTAGAATACGGTTCCTCTGTTTTTGGCGGTTCTGAAAACAAATGGTCAGGACGCTGTGTAATATAATCCGTTACCCATGAATGAATGTCGTTCTGATATGCCCATGTAAGCCATTGTGTGGCATCAACTTTCATCTGTACATGAAACATACGATTCAACAGCGCAGAAGACATAGTCTTTACAATAGCTCCGTCCTGCATTCTATTTCCCGCACCAATAATAATACTTCCTTCCGGCAAATGGTATTCTCCCACTCTTTTCTCATAAATCAAGCTATAAAACGCTTTCTGTACCTCTTGCGAACAAGCATTTAATTCGTCTAAAAATAAAACATAAGGTTCTTTTCTTGCAATCATTTTTGGTGGGAGAAATTCTGAAGTTTCTCCTTTTACCTGCGGAATCCCAATAATATCCTCTGGGGCAAGCTGACTTCCAAGTAATGATACACAAGGAAGTCCGACATTCTCTGCAAACTGCTCTACTAAAGCTGACTTTCCGATTCCCGGCGCTCCCCATATATAAACAGGTCTGACAGGCGCCACATTTAATAATACTTCTGACAACTCTTCCTGAGTTACACTTAATGGTAAATTCATATATATTCCCTTTCTCTATATCATATATTGATTTCTCATTTTCTCGTTATATTGTTTCTTCTTGTTGATACATCTTACTCTTGCACGTGGACAGTATTTGTCACAATGCTGATAATTGTTTTTATAGCTGACATTTATGTTTACTGTTTTCATCTCTAATTTTTTATATGTAATGTCTTTTCTATGTAAAAATACGTACAAAAAAACATCTCACAAACAGAGATGTAAAGCGATTCCTATAATGGTATAGGAAAAATATATTTTATTTATCAATAGTCAAAGTATCTTTTCCCCCGCACAGCTCTTTAAAATGGATTGGTTATTAATGTCCATTGTTCTTCTCTGTATTATGGCAATGGGATTATATGCTGTGATCAATGTACTGGAAAAATGGTGCGAGAAAAGATTTTAAATGCTCTGCGCAAGTTGTATAACACAGAGACGGGAGATGCATCCGCACCTCCTGACTACATAGCACATGTTCAAAGGATCTATGAATTTCAATATTAATTTCTCAGGAAAAAATGCTTGCAAATCTTTTGAAATGCGATATAATATTAGTTGTGACTGACATAACGTTAGTTTCTATATCTGCTGGAATAGCTCAGTCGGTAGAGCACTTCACTCGTAATGAAGGGGTCGTCGGTTCAAGTCCGATTTCCAGCTTTTCAAAAAATAGCGTAAAAAAGGGACTTCCCAGTATTTGGGATAGTCCCTTTTGTTGTCACAGATATTTTTATATTAGGCTAACTCTAGGCTAACTTTTTCGTTTTATGATTTCTGACTTTCTGCCATATGAACCATCAACTGCTGATATGGAATCGAGATGTGATGTTCATCCAGCTGCTCTTTGATTTCTTCTAATATACGCCATTTAGCCGACCAGAAATCTTCATTCTTTGTCCAAGCACGCGCTCCCAATACAACGGAGCTTTCACCAAGCGCATCCACAAACACATTGATATCTTCATCCTGCAAAACAGCCTCATCATTTTTCAGAATCGTTTCAATCACTGCTTTTGCCTCTTTAATACTTGCTTCATAAGCGATATCTACCTTCAGATCCAGACGTCTCTCATCCTTTGCAGTTGCATTTGTCAAACTGTTATTCGTAAGTATTCCGTTTGGAATTACAATAGTCTTATTGTCGATGGTGCTTAATTTTGTATAGAAAATCTGAATCTCTTTCACTGTTCCCTCGTTTTTGTTTGTATCCTCTATAATATAATCTCCCACTTCAAAAGGCTTCAAAAGCAGGATCAGCACACCTCCGGCAAAGTTCGACAGACTTCCCTGTAATGCAAGACCGATTGCCACACCTCCGGATGCGATCAATGCCGCCACAGAAGCTGCATCTACCCCGAATTTCGTCGCAATGGAGAATAGCAGGATAAAGTACAGAACTACTTTAAGAACGGAATCTACAAACTGCCGCACTCCTACATCCGCATTGGAACGTTCCATCGAATGTCTTACAATCTTTCTGATCCATTTAATAACAGCTCTTCCTACTAAGAAAAATAAAATTGCAAATAATACTTTAACTCCAAACCCAATGATATTAGGTATATTTTCCTGTAAATAAGCAGTAAATTGATTCATTTCTTCTACTGCATTTTTCGTTGTCTCCACCACTTCTTCTGCTGCTGTTGTTTCATTCATCTAGTTGTTCTCCTCTCTTTTTATCGCTAAGAGCGCACTTAGGTTTCCTCTCTTTACGCCTGTACTCCGGTGAGAAAATAAGATTTCCGGATTACAATGGGTACATAAATTTGTCACTGCAATATTCTGAGCCTCAACACCTGCTTCTGTTAAAACAATCTGATTTGCTCTCCAAAGATTCAGTTGATATTTACCGTTTTCTTTTTCATAAAATAGTTGCGGCCAGACAAACTCTGAAAAATTCTTCCGAAATTCCTCAATCACATCACCGCTTACTTCATAACAGTCCTGACAAATGGAAGGACCGATCGCAGCAAATACGTCTTCTGGTTTTGTACCATAAGCCTCTTTCATTCTCTCCAATGTAACCTGACCCATTCTTTTTACTGTCCCGCGCCAGCCCGAATGGCTCAGTCCGATTGCCCTGTGAACAGGGTCCACAAAATATAACGGCACACAATCAGCATAGAATGTCACCAGACAGATTCCCGGCACATCCGTCACCATTCCATCCGTCTCCATGAACCGCTTTCCTCTGTCTTCTTCTCTTACGACTGCAACATTGGTCGTATGTGTTTGATGCGTATAAGTAAAATCTTCGACTCTCACACCTAACGCACGGGCAAGCCTTCTCTGATTTTCTTCAATCGCTTTCGGATCGTCGCCTCTGGTGGTGCTGATATTCATTGTCGAACAATATCCTTCGCTTACACCGCCCATTCTCGTCGTGAAGCCATGCGTCACGAATTCTGTCTTTTCCAACAGGGGATACGTAAGAAGTGGAACTCCTTCCATGATCTTTTCTTCAAAAACCGTCTCTTTATTTTTGTATTTTAATCCAAATCCCATAATATCTCCTTATGCTCCGGCATAATCAAATGCATTTTTTATAACCTGAAGCTTGCCATTTAATATTGTCACCACATCAAATCTGCAAGGCAGTTCCATAGTTCCTTTCTTCGTCAGATAATAAAGCGCACATTTAGAGATAACACGCTGTTTTCTTTTATCGACAGCTTCCGACGGATAACCCTTTCCTGTCCCCGCACGGTATTTCACCTCACAGAACACCAGATACTCTCCGTCCCGCGCAATAATATCTATCTCTCCCATACGACAGCGAAAATTATATTCTAAAATCTCATATCCTATGCTTTCCAAATACGCACCGGCTTTTTGCTCCCAATATGCGCCTTTTTCTCTCTGATTTTCTTTCAACCACATACCTGCTTTCCAGTATCATAACAGACGACTATTTCTTTTGCACATGTTTCCTAGGAAACAAAATTCTTAATAAAAGAGGCACGGTGGATCGGCGTAGGTCCAAGTTCTTTTAGTGCCGCAATATGCGCCTTTGTGCCATACCCTTTATTACTTGCCAGATCATATCCCGGAAGAACCTTATCATATTCAACCATCATCCGGTCTCTTGTCACCTTAGCTACAATACTTGCCGCCGCAATAGACACACTCTTTGCATCGCCCTTGACGATCGGCACCTGACGGATAGAAACCTCCGGTATCGTTACAGCATCATTAAGAAGCACCTCCGGCTTAGTTCCAAGCTTTTTCTCCACTTCCTTAATTGCCGCACGCATTGCTTCATAGGTAGCCTGGAGGATATTGATCTCATCAATTCTTGCAGGACTTGCCATTCCGATACCGACAGCTAATGCCTTTTCCATAATTTCATCATACAGAAGTTCTCTCTTTTTCTCGGATAACTTCTTGGAATCATTCAAATACAAAATCTGTGCATCTGCCGGAAGAACGACTGCCCCTGCCACAACAGGACCGGCAAGCGGTCCTCTGCCCACTTCATCAATCCCGCATATATATTTGCAGGAAGCGTATTCCTTTTCATAGAGACGCATCGTCTCCAGTCTTTCCAACTCTTTTTGCAATTTTTCCTGCTGTTTTCTAAGTCTTTCTTCTTCACGCTTATTCATGCCTGATAACTCCCATTTTGTCGAAAGGATAAATGCGTACCCATGCTCTTCCGATCAAATCTTCTCTCTTTAAGATTCCGACACTCGGATCGCGGCTGTCCAGACTGTGATTTCGATTATCTCCCAATACAAAATATTCATCTTCACCAAGTGTAATCGGCTCACTGGCTGTTCCTGCTTCTATCATAACTTCCGCACCATAAATATCACTTTCCAGCAGTTCACCGTTGATATAAGTATATCCGTCCTTTACCTGAACTATATCGCCGGGCAGACCGATGATTCGTTTAATATAGTAAGTATTTTCTTCGTATTTATACGGAAATACTACAATATCAAATCTCTTTGGTTCTTGGAATCTATAGGATAATTTATCAACGATCAGATTATCTCCGTCACTTAATGTTTTCTCCATAGAAGAACCGCTGACTCTTGTTCTCTGACCCACATATGTAATAATCAGATAGGTAAGTCCGATAATGATCAATATATAAAAAAGCCATCCGAGAAGTTCCCGCATCACACTTCCGACTCTGTTTTTTTTCTTTCGTCGCGCCATTTTATATGCTCCCCTTTTCAAATTTTTCTAATTCTATCATATTTCCTGCGGATATTCCAGTGTCAATCTTCCAAGCTTCCCGTTTCGGAAATCATCAAGGAGAAGAAGTGCCGCTTTCTCCGTATCCAGTTCATTGCCTCTTACAATACAATTCCGGCTTTTCGCGATACGGTTTAATACAACATAATCGTCTTCATCCATCTCTATATCATATTTATCCGCCAACACTTCCGGATATGCAGTTCTTAAGAAATGAATCAGCTCTGCAGCCAGTTCTTCTGTCTGAAGAACTTCATCTTTGATCGAGCCGATAAATGCAAGCTTAATCCCGACTTCCTGATCTTCGAATTTAGGCCACAGTATTCCCGGAGTATCCAGAAGCTCTACCTGTTTATTTAACCTGATCCACTGCTTTCCTTTCGTAACTCCCGGTTTATTTCCGGTTTTCGCACATGCTTTTCCCGCAAGAGCGTTGATGAATGTAGACTTTCCAACATTCGGAATTCCGACTACCATGGCACGCACCGGACGATTTAAGATTCCTCTTTTTCTGTCTCTTTCAATCTTCTCTGCACAGGCTTCCCGTATAACTCCCTGAATCGACTTGATCCCGCCGCCTTTTCTGGAATTCACTTTCACCACCGAAAATCCTTTTTTCTTAAAGTATTCTGCCCACGCATCATTCCATTTGTCTTCTGCAAGATCGGCTTTATTAAGAAGCACCAGTCTTGCTTTGTTTTTACCCAATTCATCAATGTCCGGATTCCTGCTGCTCAAAGGAATACGGGCATCTACAAGTTCGATCACAAGATCGATCATTTTTATATTTTCCTGCATCATACGCTTTGCTTTCGTCATATGACCGGGATACCACTGAAAATGCATATTTTTTACCTCACAAATCCAAAATCTTTTTTCGAGGACACAACAAACCATGCCTTTCCGTAAATATAACTCCGTTTTACATTTCCTACGTCTGCATTTCGGCTGTCCTCACTATTTTCTCTGTCATCTCCAAGTACAAAATACTCATCCGACGCAAGCTGCATCTTCTCTGATACAATGCCAACGTCATTTATATCGGTTGTTTTATAATCTTCTTTTAGCTTCTCACCATTGATATATACGTGATTTTCTATAATTTCCACGGTTTCCCCCGGAAGTCCGATGATCCGCTTAATATAATAATGGCTGTTTTCATTTCCCTTTGGCTTAAAGACAATGATATCGCCGCGTTTTGGTCTGGAAGCATTATATACAATACGGTTTACAAGCACTACGTCTCCATTTTGAAGGACTGGCTTCATGGAATCACCGACGGTACTGACCTTTTGCCCAAAACCAGACTGACACAAATGCCAGAAGGCATACCACTGCAATTTTAAATATCCACATGCCGATTCTGGTGATCTGTTCCATCCGGATATGCTTCTTGCGATGTTTTCTCTTTTTTCGAAAGTTTAATCTTTTCTTTCTCATAAGATCCCCTTATAACAGAAAAAGGACAATATACACATATGTACTTGTCCTTTTTACCTTGTTTCTTATTTTACTA
>OKRR01000289.1_pt1 | contig 58540 bp, 56 predicted proteins | sample 1601211 | NCBI WGS metagenome assembly OKRR01 (sample SAMEA3541525, study PRJEB24748) | human gut metagenome | biome: human gut; feature: human-associated habitat; material: faeces | place: China | collected 2012
TGCAGGAAGTAACACTAGTAATAGAATGCAGTGATATGGCTCATAGAGATGCTGTCATAACTAAAATTAAAGAGGCAGGATATGAAATTTATTAGTATTCAAAAATAGTTAGTATTGAAAAAAAATGATAATTGAAGTAGAATATCTATTATGAAGTTGTTTGGAGGAGAAAGATGAAAAAGATAATAGGAGTATTAATGATTCTTATATTTTCTATTTCTTATGGAAAATATGAGTATCCTTTTCAAAATCCATATATGGCAACTATACTAGGAAGTTCTGCTTTGATGATAAATGGAGTAAGTGAATCTGTTCCAACAAAAGTATATAAGGTTAAACTTCCAGGAAGTATAAAAACGCCAGAGAATTTATGGTATAATGATAAATTTGAGTTTTCTTTAGTTCCACAAAAACAAAAGGCACCTTTAATATTTCTTTTAGCAGGAACAGGATCAGATTATCATGCAGCAAGAATGGTATTTTTTCAAAGAATATTTTATGATGCTGGATATAGTGTGATATCAATTACGTCACCAATGCATTCAAATTTCATCATTAATGCATCTAGTAATAGAATGCCTGGAATGATAATGGACGATGGAAAAGACATATACAATGTTATGAAAGAAACATATAAAATCGTAAAGGATAAAATAAATGTTTCTGATTTTTATGTTGTAGGATATAGCTTAGGTGCTACTGAATCAGCTATAGTTTCTTATATTGATGAAACAGAAAAAGCATTTAATTTTAAAAGAGTATTTATGATTAATCCTGCAGTAGATATTTATGAATCAGCAGTAAAGCTTGATAAAGCTTTAGATATACCTACAGAAGGAAAAGTTGAAAATTTAGAACAACTTATTAATAAAGTATTTAATAAACTTTCAGATTCAGTAAAAAATGGTTATACAGAAATAACAGAAGAACTCATCTATAGCATGTTTGCCAAAGATCAAATGTCAGATGAAGAAATGGGAGAATTAATAGGTTTAGTATTTAGGTTAACTGCTATTGATATTAACTATGTAACTGACTTAATAAATAATAGAAAAGTTTATGTAGATAAACCAGTTGGAAAATTTACAAATATGTTTCCATATTTTGAAAAAATAAATTTTGCTGGTTTTGAAGATTATATGTATAGACTTGCTTATCCATACTTTAATGAAAAAATGGGAGGGAATGTAAGCATTAATGATCTTTTGCAGCATACTAAACTTCAGCAAATACAAGATTATTTAAAAAATGCAGATAAAATAGCAGTTGTAACAAATAAAGATGAAATTATATTAGGAGAGAAAGATTTTGAATTTTTAGAGAATACTTTTAAGGAAAGATTAATAATATATCCTTATGGAGGTCATTGTGGAAATATGTATTACAAAACAAATGTAGATGTAATGCTGAAATTTCTGAAGGAGGGCGTGCTTGATTATGAGAACTAAAAGAAAATTTATTTTACTCCTTATGATGATTTCAATTTTTACATTTTCATTTGCTGATGTAACTGAGAAATTAGAAGTAAAAAATGATAATAATGAAATAGCAGAATATTTTGGAGTGTATGACCCATGGGAACCTTTAAATAGAAGAATATATTATTTCAATTATACTTTTGATAAATATGTATTTTTACCAGTGGTAGATGCTTATAATCTTATAACACCTACTTTTGTACAAAAAGGAGTAAAGAATTTCTTTAGAAATACACAAAATATAACTATAACGGGTAATTCACTGCTGCAATTTAAAATAAAAAAAGCTATGAGAGCTATAGGAAGATTTTCAATAAATGCAACATTAGGAGCAGGAGGAGTTTTTGATACAGCATCTTCTTTAGGAATGCCAAAACCATATGAAGATTTTGGATTAACTTTAGCTCATTATGGAGTAGGAGAGGGACCATATTTAATTCTTCCTTTCTTAGGACCAAGTAATTTAAGAGATGCAGTAGGAACAGGAGTAAATACTTTAGCTCTTGGAGTATTGGATCCTTATGAAGCAGCAGATTTATTTGATATAGACAGTCCAGAAGTATTTGCACTTAATTCAGTTGATAAAAGAAAAAATACAAAATTTAGATATTATGCAAGTGGTTCACCATTTGAATATGAATATCTAAGATTCTTCTACAAGAAATATAGAAAATTGCAATCAGAAACAGGAGTACAGCTTTTTTAAAAAAGAAAAATGGAGGATATTAAATGGATTTACAAAAAAAAGTGTTGGATTATAAAGAGGAAGTTATAAAAGGAATACAGGGGGCTGTGCAGATAAAAAGTGTTCAGGAACCTGCAAAAGAAGGGAAGCCTTTTGGTGATGGTCCAGCAGAAGCTTTACAATATTTTTTAAACTTAGGAAAAGAATTAGGATTTGAAGTTAAAAATTTTGACAATTATGCTGGTACTATAGAGTTTGGTGAAGGAGAAGAAACTGTAGGAATATTAGGTCATGTAGATGTAGTACCTGAAGGTGAGGGATGGACTTATCCTCCATACAGTGCAACTATAGCAGATGGGAAAATTTTTGGAAGAGGTACTTTAGATGACAAAGGTCCTTCTATGGTCTGCCTTTATGCTATGAAGGCAATAAAGGATTCTGGAGTTAAGTTAAGTAGAAAAGTTAGAATGATAATAGGAGCTAATGAAGAAACTGGAAGTCTTTGTATGGAGCATTATTTTAATACATTAAAACAGCCTCAACCTACATTGGCATTTACTCCTGATTCGAGTTTTCCTGTAACATTTGCAGAAAAAGGTATAGTCCGTGTAAAGCTTGCAAATACTTATAAAACTTTAAATAATATAACTATAAAAGGAGGAAATGCATATAATTCTGTTCCAGATAGAACAGAAGCAGTACTTCCAATAGGATATGTAGATGAAGTAGTAGAAAAGGCTGCTTCTTTTAATGAGGGAAAAGAATACAAGATAGAAGTCGAAGAAAAAGATGGAAAATATTATATAACTTCTTTAGGAAAGTCTTCTCATGCTGCTAGACCAACAGAGGGATATAATTCTATCAGTGCATTATTTGCATTTTTAGGAACTGTAAATATTAAAAATGATGAGTTAAACTCATTAGTAGAATTTTTTAGAGAATATATAAAAATGGAGAATAATGGGGCTTCTTTTGGAATAAATTTCAAAGATGAAGAAAGTGGAAGTCTTACTCTTAATCTAGGAAAGATGACACTTGAAAATGGAAAGTTAGAATTATGTATAGATATGAGATGTCCAGTTCTTGTACCTAATACTAAGGTTATTGAAACATTGAAAGAAAAAACTGCTGGAAAAATGAAACTTGAAGTTACTGGAAATTCAGCTCCTTTGTATGTAGCTAAGGACAGCTTTCTTGTATCTACACTAATGGATATTTACAAAGAAATAACTGGAGATGTAGATGCTCAACCAGTAGCCATTGGTGGAGGAACTTATGCAAGAGAAGTAACTAATGGAGTCGCATTTGGAGCTCTTTTATCATCACAAGAAAATAATATGCATCAAAAAAATGAATACCTTGAAATTGATAAAATAGACACATGGTTGAAGATATATGTAGAGGCTATTTACAGATTAGCAAAATAAAAAAAAGGAAAAAGACTGGTAAAAAAGTATATTTTCTAGTATGATATTATGGTAATGAAATATAATTTAGACTAAGGAGATATACAAATTATGGACTGGAAAAAGTTGACTATTGAAGATAAGGAGCTAATAGATAATTTTACCAAAGGGAAATTTAGAACTTGTGATTACAATTTTACTAATCTTTTTTTATGGAGCCAAGGTGAAAATCTGCATTATAAAATAGAAAATGATATATTGATTGTCTGTGGAACATTTGTGGAAGATGAATACTGTTTTATGCCTATTCCAAAAGATGAAAGTGTAATAGGAGCAATGAAGAATATAATAAAAGAGTTGCTTCAAAATAATAAAAAAATAGTTCTTGTTCCTGAAGAATGGAAAGATAAACTTGAAGATACTTTTATCCTTGAAGAAAGAAGAGATAGTTATGACTATATTTATTCAATAGAAAGCTTAGCTTATTTAAAAGGAAGAAAATATGCTAAGAAAAAAAATAGAGTACACAATTTTATGAAAAGTTATAATTATAGTTATGAACCAGTGACTGCTGAAAATATTGGAGAAGTTATAGATTTTCAAACTAATTGGTGCCATGATAAGGAATGTGAAATTATTCCAGTATTGAGGAATGAAAATATGGGAATACTAAATCTTCTTCATAATTTTAATGTATTGGGAATAAAAGGTGGAATATTAAGAGTAGAAGGAAAGATAGTAGCCTATACATTGGGAGAAGCAATAAATGATGAATATGTAGTTATACATATTGAGAAGGGTTTAAATAATTATGTAGGAAGCTATCAAATGATAAATATGACTTTTCTTGAAAAAGAATTTGCTGATTATAAGTATGTAAATAGAGAAGATGATTTTGGTGATGAGGGATTAAGAGAAGCAAAAGAATCATATCACCCATTGGAACTATTAAAAAAGTATGAAATAATTGGAATAAAGTAAAAATTTTAACTGAGGCTTAGAAATAAGTCTCAGTTTTTATATATATAATTTTTTATATTTTTATACAAAATAAATATGCAGTTTGAAAAATTAAGAGTAAAATATGCTGTTAAATATGATATAATATAAACAATTATTGAAGGAGGGTTTTTATGGGACAAAAGTATGAATTGGATTTTTTAACTGAAAATAATATAAACCTTTTAATAAAAGAATCAGAAAAAAAAGCTGAGAATAAAGAATTAGTAAGAAAAATATTAGAGAAAGCTCTGGAAGCTAAAGGGATTACTGATGAAGAAGCTGCTGTTTTGCTCAGTATAAACGACACTGAACTTCTTGAAGAAATGTTTGAAACTGCAAGGAAAATAAAAGAAAAAATATATGGAAAGAGAATTGTAATGTTCGCTCCTTTGTATGTAAGCAACTATTGTGTAAATAATTGTGAATATTGTGGATATAAGCATGACAATGATGAATTAAGCAGAAAAAAATTAAACAGGGAAGAGCTTATAGAAGAAGTAAAATCACTAGAAAAGCTTGGACATAAAAGAATAGCTTTAGAAGCTGGAGAAGACCCTATTAATTGTTCATTAGATTATATACTAGATTGTATAAAAGATATATACTCGATTAAATTTAAAAATGGAAGTATAAGAAGAATTAATGTAAATATTGCAGCAACAACTGTTGAAAATTATAAAAGACTGAAAGAGGCAGAAATAGGTACATATATATTATTTCAAGAAACATATCATAAACCTACCTATGAGAGAGTGCATCTAAATGGACCTAAAAGAGATTATGAGTATCATACAACAGCTATGTTCAGAGCAAGAGAAGCAGGAATAGATGATGTAGGAATAGGAGTATTGTATGGGTTATATGACTTTAAATATGAAACTATATCTATGATAAGATATGCTGATGCTCTAGAAAAAATAACAGGAGTAGGTCCTCATACAATATCAGTTCCAAGATTGAGGGCAGCAGAAAATGTGTCATTGAAAGATTATCCATATCTTGTATCAGATGGGGATTTTAAGAAATTAGTAGCTGTATTAAGGCTTGCTGTTCCATATACAGGACTTATTCTTTCAACTAGAGAAGAAGCAGAGCTTAGAGATGAAATAATAAAATTAGGAATATCTCAAGTGAGTAGTGGATCATGTACTGGAGTAGGAGGATACTCTGAAAGAGAAAAGGACAGTAAAGAAAAACCACAGTTTGAGCTTGGAGATAACAGGTCACCTTTAGAGATGATAGAAAGTTTAATGAAAGGAGGATATGTACCAAGTTATTGTACAGCTTGCTATAGAAATGGACGTACAGGGGATAGATTTATGGAGATAGCAAAAAGTGGCCAAATAAATGTAATGTGTGAAGCTAATGCGTTAATGACTCTTAAAGAATTTTTGATTGATTATGCAGATGATAGATTAAGAAAAATAGGTGATAAAGTTATTATGGAAACTTTAAATAAAATGCCTGATGAAAATTTTAAAAATAAAATAAAAGAAAATTTGAAAGCTATAGAAAATGGAGCTAGAGATATAAATGTATAAATAAAATAAAAGCTGATTAATAGATAAAAAAATTATCTTTTAATCAGCTTTATTTTTAATATTATGCTTTTTAGATAAGTATAATATTAAAATTTTTCTAATAGGAAGTTTGTAAATTGAGTAAGATTTTCAGTACTTTCTGTAGAAGCATAAGCTAGGCTTCCAAGAGTATTCCATTCAGAAGGGCTGAGAGCAATCTCTTTATTTTTAGCTTTTTCATCAATTAAATTAAAGAAAGAATTTAGACTTTCTTTAAGCTCTCTATCAAGTTCCTGTCTTTTTTTTAAGTTTTCAGATAAGTTCTGAATTTCTTTTTTTAGCAGGCAATTTTGCACTTTAATCTCTCCTTTTCTTAAAATTTCACGTAATATTATCATATTTTATATAAAAATGTCAATAGATTTTTTAGAACTAATAAATTTATTTTAATATTTTTTTATATTTCTTAATATTTATTTCTTATAAAAGCTTTTTAAATTTAAAGGAAACTTTTAAAAGTAGAGATTAATTTATTATTGACTAATAAAATTTAATTCTATATTATATAAAATAAACAAGGACATCGGAGGAATTTCATGAAAAGATTTTTTGATATGTTTGTGTTGAAGTTAGGAATATGTGTAAATATAATTGGAATAATATTTGTATTAATTGTTCTTAATGAAAAATCAAGAACATCTATGTTAATAGTTACATACATATCGTGTTTGAGAAATATATTAATATTTACTAGATGGATAGGAGATGATAGATTTATTCTAAAATATTATATTCCCTGTATTATAAGTGATTTTTCTTTAGAAACTCTTATTAGACTATTTATGGAAACATTTTTGATTAATAAAGATGTGAAAGAAGTAACATGGATAGTTGTAGTTATGGGGATAGGAATGTCATTTGCAGGTTCATATTTATATCAGTTTTTTAAATTGAAATCCTATGAAAATAATTAAATATTTTATTATTAACAAAAAAAACATCAAAATACTATTTGATGTCTTTTTATAAACTATAATAAAATCATAAATTGCTCTGCAATAAGCTTTCCATTTTCATAGATGCCTTTCCATTTTAGACTGCCATTTTCATAGTAAATCTTCCATTCACCACTACTTATACCGTTATGATATTTTTTTTCAGATTCAAGTTCCCCATTATAATAATAACTTTTCCATTCACCATGGGGTTTGCCATCTTTATACATTCCTTTTAAAGCTAACTTTCCATTGAGATGATATTTTAAAAATAAGTTGTTAGGAAGTCCATTCTTAAATTCAGTTTCAATATTTAAATTTCCATTTTGGTAATAAGTTTTGAATATACCATCTTCTATATTGTTTTTATAGTTTCCCTCTAATTTAATTTTTCCATTTAGGTGATAAATTTTTTCTAGACCATTTTTGGTACCATCTTTATAACATGTAACTTTTTTCAACTGTCCATTGTGGTATTTTTCTGTAAGTATACCAGAAAAGTGTTTGTTAATTCCCAAAATATTTTCTTTTTCATAAAAAAATGTAGTTTTTTGAGGTATTGTTGTATTATTTTTTTCACTATTACAACTTAATAATAGAAATATTACAGAAAAGAGTAATATAATATTTTTCATGTATTTTTCCTCCCCAATTTTTCGAGTATTGTACCCTATTATAACATAAATTTAAGAAAAATCGTAAAAATAGCTAGATTTATTAATCTTTTAGACAGTAAAAGATTAATAAAAAATATAAAAAGTAAATTAATATAGAAATAAGTGGCTTTTAATTTTTTAATTTTGACATTTATGTAAAAAGTCTTATAATATAAACAAAAAGAATGGAAAAGATTAAATTTTATAAGATTATAAAATTTATTAAGGAGGTGTCATATGTGGAATGTTTTAGATAAATATGTGTTAACAGTAGGAATAATATTTCATATATTTGGAACAATTTTTCTTACTGGAGTTATACTTGATGAAAATAAATACTTGTTACAGATAATACAGTATACTTCATTAAGTAAAAGTGTAATAATTTTTAGCCATTGGATAGAAGATGATAGATATAAATTTAAATATTATTTTTCTTATTTTGTTTTGAACTTTATAATTTTACTTTCTTCAGGATTTTTTATAAGAGCCTTTGTCAGTCAAAAAATAAAAACTACATTATATTTAGGTATTGTAATATTTTTAATTGGTTTTATTCTTACTTTTATTAATGCATTTTTATACCAATTTTTTAAAGCAAAATCCCATAAGTATAATTAGGTTATATTTTAAAGTAAATAAACTTTTATTTAAAGAATTTTAGAATACTTTTTATATTAATTTGACAAAAAAATAAAAAAATTATATCATAAAATATATATTTTATAAAATTGATTATTAAAAAATAGATAAAATTAGGAGGAAAAATGAATAAGATATTATTTTTATCTATAATTTTATTATTATTAAGCTCTTGTGCTAATATAGATGAAAGAGGTTTTTATACTGAGGGAGAAAATGTAAGGAAACATAAAATAACTGGCACATACTATGATCCAAGTGGATATGATATAGATAATCATGATATAGAGGGTTATAATCCTGAAGGATATGATTATGATGGGTATACTAGAGATGATTATAAAAAAATTTTAAATAATAAAAAGAAATAATCGAAAAAGTTAATTAAGAGGGGAGAAATCTCCTCTTTGGTTTTTTAATAAAAAGATAATAAGAAATTAAAGAGTATAATATAAACAAGTAGTTAATTTATATTTAAAAATATATGAAAATTGAGGATAGTTAGAGAAAGGAGTAAGCAGTTATGATAGGAACAGGAAATGTAATGATAGCTTTCATTCTCACATTGTTAGCTGGACTTGCAATGGGTGTAGGAAGTATTATATCTTTTGTAGGGAAAAAAACAAATAAAAAGTTTCTTTCAGCTTCATTAGGATTTGCAAGTGGTGTAATGATATATGTTGCATTTGTAGAAATATTTATAGAATCGAGAGAAACATTAGTTGAAATTTATAATGGGAGCAGAGGATTATGGCTGGCAGTTATTTTATTTTTTGCAGGAATGATTTTTATGATTATTACAGAAAAATTTTGTTTAAAAGAAAATGAAGAGGAAAATGAGGAAAAATCAGTATATAGAATGGGAGTAATGACTGCTATTGCAATAGGAATACACAATTTTCCAGAGGGAATGGCAATATTTGCATCAGTATTAAAAACTCCAGCTTTGGGGTTTTCTGTTGCTACAGCAATAGCTATCCATAATATATCAGTAGGAATAGCTGTATCTGCTCCAATATATTATGCAACAGGAAGTCGAAAAAAAGCCTTTGCTTTTTCTCTTATTTCTGGATTGGTAGAGCCTTTAGGAGCCTTGGTAGGCTATGTTCTTCTTAAAAATTATTTAAATGAAAAAGTATTTGGAATGCTATTAGCAGCAGTAGCAGGAATAATGGTTTATATAGCATTAGATGAACTTCTTCCTTCAGCCCAAAATGATGGAAATCATCATATTGCTACCTATAGTATGATATTAGGAATGATAGTTATGGCAATAAGTTTGATGATAATTTAGATTAAGAAAATTAACTAAAGAAGTTGATTACCTTGAAAAAAACAGAGAAATTCTATAATGTGTCTTGATTAAGATAGAAGATATATTAGATTTATCTGTTTTTTTATTATATAAAATCAAAATAATATGTTAATATATAAGAGATAGAATAAAAAGTAATAACCTTATTTTCAAGGTATTGAAATATAAAAAACAGGAGGGAAAAGATATGGCAAAAAGGATATCACTTTATAATTATAAAGAAAAAATAGGAAAAAGTACTTCTGCATATTATATGGCGAAAGCTCTTTCAGATGCAGGGAAAAGAGTATTGATGATAGATGCAGATCCACAATGCAGCTTAACAAAATTATCTTTGAATTTAAATAATAGCAGAATAAAAGAATCAGTTGTTGATTTACATAAAGCAGTATTAAGAGCATTTGAAGGTCAGCCTATACCAATATCAGCTGTAGATCCACAAGTATTTTCTGATAAATTATTTTTAACTCCTGGAAGTAGTGAAATACTAAAGCTTGAAATTACACTTTCTTTTGCTCATAAAAAAGAGAATAATATGAAAATATTTGGAAATATAGCAGGAGCATTTAATGAATTTTTTAATAAAATGGAAGAAAAATATAATTTAGATTATATTATAATAGATTTTCCAGCAACTATGAAAGAAATAAGTAAAAATTTATTGATGGTATCAGATTATATAGCTATTCCTACAATAATTGATTTATTTATGAATGACACTTTTATACTTTTAATAAAAGAATTTCATGATTTAAATGAATTGAGAAATAATATGATTAAAAAATATAATGATTCGTATTATTCATTTCCAGATAGACAACCTAAATTTATTGGTTTTTTAAAACAAGACTACTTATTTGATAAAAAAATAGAAAATAAAAATGTGAAAGAAATAAGTATGTTTACAAGGAATATAAAAATAATAGGAATGCTTTTAGAAAATGAAAAATTAAGAGCTAATGACTATATTTTATCTCAAATTCCAAATTTAAATAAAAATAAAGAATTGTTTAATATTTTTATAAAAGAAATGGCTGAAAGAATAATTGGATTAGAATAAAAATAAAGCCTAAAATAAAAAACTCTCTTAATCTTTGATTAATAAATTGAGATTAAGAGAGTTTTTTTTTAATTAAATAATTCTTTTAACTTATTATAGTCGTTCAATAAAATTTCAGGGTTTTCATTAAAGTCATATTCCAATACAATATTTGCAGTAGGAGTATACGTTTTTATTAATTCAATTATAGATAGATAATTAAATTTTCCCTCAAAAATAGGTTTATGCTCATCATACAATCCATTATTATTATGAAAATGATATCCTAATATATTATCTTTTAAATTTTTTATCAATTCATTGATGTCCCATTTATTTAAGAAAGCATGACCAATATCAATTAAACATTTATAATTATTTTTTAATATCATACTCTCATACTCTTTTTGAGAAAATACCATATTTCTTCCTATTCCAACATTTTCAATAACTATATTAATATCATATTTATTACCTAATTTTACTAATAAATCAATTTTTTCTGAAATTTTATTTTTTAATTCTTCATCTATTTTTTGAGAAGGAATCCCTTCATTACTATGTAAAACCATGAAAGAAGGATTATATTTTTTTGAAAGTTTAAAGCTTTCTTCATAGCTGTATAGAGTCCTTTCCCATGAATCTTTTGTCATATCTGCTAGATTACATTTCCTAAAGGGTCCATGGAAAGAAACTGATTTAAGTTCATGGTTTTCAAGTATTTCTATCATTTTTTTTGTATATTCTTCATCAAGTGGTTCTATAAAAAATTCTAAGTTTTCTATTTTATTTTTTTCTAAAAATTCAAGTATATCCTTAGAAGTTTTTTTATAAAATATCAAATCACTGATATGTACTAAATTTTTATTCAATATTTTTCCTCCTTAATTTGGCTAACTTAATAAATTTGGTAGAAACAGTACTATATCAGGGATATAAGTCAACATAAGCAAGACTAACAAAAGAGCAATGATAAAAGGAGCTATTTCTTTCATAAATTCCTCTAACTTTATGTTCAATAATGAGCAAGTAAGAAACATCATTGAACCAAATGGAGGTGTCACTCCACCTATCATAATATTTACTACCATTACTATACCTAGATGTAAAGGATCAATTCCTAATTTTAAAGCAGCTGGAATTAACAAAGGAGCTAAAATTATCATGGCTGCTCCTCCATCTATAAACATTCCTACAAAAAGCAATATTAAATTGATCAATAATAATAAAGACCATGGGCTAGTACTAAATTCTAATAAGATATTAGTCAATTTCAAAGGAATTCTTTCCCAACTTAAATAAGACCCAAATACATTTGCTGCTATGATAATGAACATTACAGTACTTGTTCCATAAACAGTTTCTTTTAAAATATCAATAAATTTTTCTAATTTTAATTCTTTATATATAAAAATTCCAATTAATGTTGTAATTACAACAGCTATTGCTCCAGCTTCAGTAGGTGTAAAAATTCCAATTCTCATTCCTAATATTATTATAAAAGGTAGAATAAGAGCCCAAATTGATTCTTTAAATTGTTTGAAAACTTCTTGAAGAGAAGCTCTTTTATCTCTTACAGGAACATATTTTCTTTTTTTAGAGATAATAGCAACTGTTATCATCAAAGAAATTGCTATTAATGCACCAGGAACATATCCAGCTATAAACATTTTTGTAACAGAAACATTAGAAAGCAGAGCATATATAATTAATACAATTCCTGGTGGGATAATTGGACTGACTATTGAAGAAGCAGCTGTTATTGCTGCTGAAAATCCTTTAGAATATCCTCTATTTACCATTTCAGGAACTAAAACTTTACACTGCATAGCTGCATCAGCATTGGCAGAACCAGAAATTCCACCCATTAAAACACTTAATAATATATTAACCTGAGCAAGTCCTCCAGTTAAGTGTCCAGTTAAAACCTCAGCCATTCCCATTAATCTTTTGCTTATACCAGAATAATTCATAATTGATCCTGCCATTATAAAAAATGGTATAGCTAATAATGGAAAGGATTCAGCACTTCTTATAAAATGCTGCATTATTAAATCTAGATCCATACTTGTATCTAAAAATCCAAAAAAGAATAATGTAGCTCCCATTAAAGCAAAACATATTGGAATATTTAAAAAGAAGAAAATAAATAATATTAAAATAGGTAGAAAGCTATACATTTTCATCTCCTTTTTTTCCTAATATTGTTTTTATATTTTTTAAAATTTCTAGAATAGAGTATATAAAAATTAATCCAAAACCTATAATTAAAGAAGAATTAACATACATAGATGAAATTCCTAAAACAGCAGTAGGTTTTACTCTAGAAATTATTGTAAACTTTAAACTTAAACAGAAAAAAGCTCCGTTCATTAACATCACTATTATATTAATTAATAGCTCAACATAATTTTTAAATTTCTTAGGTAATGTTTGAGTTAATATATCAATTCCCATATGCATTTTTTTTCTATAACAACTGGCTCCCCCTACAAAGACAGACCAAATAAAACATATAGTTGCTATTTCTTCAGCACTTTTTATTGGAGAATTGAAAAAGTATCTCATTCCAACATTTAAAATTACTATAATTATAGTAAAACTTAAAAATGTGCAAGATATTAAATCATCTATATAAATCTTCTTCATATAATTCTCCTACATTATTTTTTTATTTCATTTTGAATTTTTTCATATACATCTGGAGAAAATCCAGGGAATTCATCAAATACTTTTTTAACTCTTTTTTGAAATTCCTCTAAGTTAACTTCATTTAAAATCATTCCATTTTTAACTATATCTTTTTTGAAATTTTCATCTAATTCATACATTTTCTTATTATTATCTATAGCAGCTTTTGTAATCTCTTCTTGAATAACTTGTCTTTGTTCATCAGTGAAAGAATCCCAAACTTTAGTAGAAATATATACTCCACCAGTTCCTAAAAAATGTCCACTAAGAGCAACATTTTTTCTTAAATCATAAAGTTTACTGTTTGACATAAAAGAAAAAGTAGTTTCAGTTCCATCAATAACTTTTTGCTGTAACGCACTAACAGTTTCACTCCATGGCATTGCTACTGGATTAGCTCCTAAAGCATTAAATGTATCTATCCATAATTTACTTGCAGGAACTCTAAGTTTTAAACCTTTTAAATCTTCAGGATTAACTATAACTTTATCAGTAACTATATGTCTAAATCCAAAAATGAAATCTAAAGACAATACTTTGATTCCTTTATCTTCAGCTTGTTTTTCTAACTGTTTTACAAAATCACTGCTTGTAACATTTGTATAATCTTCATATGTTGTATAAAGCATTGGTCCAACTAAAGCAGTAAAATCAGGAACATAATCACCTATATAGCTAGGATCAACTACAGAAATAAAGTCACTTCCTCTTAAAACCTGTTCAATAGCATCTTTATATGAAGGTAATTCTCCATTTGGATAAACTTGTAGCTCAATCTGTCCCTTTAATCTTTCATTAATTCTATCTGCTGCTTGTGAAATGTAGATATGTGTAGGTTCATTAGTCTGAAAAACATGACTGACCTTTATAATTCTAACTTTGTTTTCTTCCTTCTTTCCACAACCTGCAATTAAAAATAAAACCCCCAGCATTAAAAAAAGCCCTAACCTAAAAATATTTTTCTTTCCTTTCATATAACCCTCCTAAAGCATTTTTATTTATTTTAAGTTTATTAAAATTTAACTTTAATAAACTTTAGAATACCTATTTAGTTTTTATATTTAAAACACTCCCTCGTTCTATAACTCTAATTTCGGTATTTTCTACAACCCCATGTTCCCCTTTTAGAATGTTCATTAATTTTATTAATGCCTTTTCAGCAATAAAATCATCAAGATGATTTACACTTGTTATTTTTGGAGTAGTATATTCACAAAGCTCCATATTATCATAACCAATTATTGAAACTTTTTGAGGAACCTTAATTCCATGCTTTGATAAAGCTCTCATAGCACCTAATGCTATGTAATCGTTACCTGCAAAAATAGCAGTATAATCAAATTCTTTATTTTTTTTAATATACTCATCTATTATTTTGTATGAACTTTCTTGAGTAAACTTTCCAGATATTATTTTTTGTTTTTCTATCTTATTATCCTTCAAACATTTTAAATAACCTCGTGCTCTTTTAATTGAAGTTTTTCTCTTTATTTCTCCTGTAAGATGTAGAATATTTCTGTGTCCATTTTCAATCAAATATTGAGTTGCCTTATATCCACCTTCAAAATGATTAGGATTAATAGCAGATACAGTGGTATTAGATACATTCTTTTCATAATCTAAAAGAACTATTTTATTTTTAGAATTTATAAGATTTTCTATTTCTTTGAATTTTTTTCCCCCAGAAATAACAAGAGCACCATCTATAATTCCATTGGCAAATATTTTTTCCCATGTAGTTCCTTTTTTATTAATATATGATACTAGTACTAAGTAACCTAAATTTTCTGCAGCATCAATAATTTTTGATATTAATTCTGAATAGTATAGAGATTCAGATATTTTTTTATAATTTTTTTCATTTGTACTAGATTTTCCTGTATAAACAAATAATCCAATAATTCCAGACTTTTTACCTGCTAATTTTTTTGCAGATAAATTTGGATAATATCCATTTTCTTCTATAACTTTTAAAACTTTTTCTTTCGTTTCAGGTGAAATATCTGGATAATTATTTATAACTCTTGATACAGTACTTCTAGAAACTCCAGCAAGTTGGGCTATAATTTTACTATTAATTTTTTTCACCTCTTAACTTATTTATTAAAAACAAATTTACTAACACGCGTTCGGAACTTTGTATTCAAACTATATAATTTTTTTTGCTGTTAGTCAATTTTAAAAATTATATCTTTATAATATTTTTTATATATTTTTATAATAATTATTGTTGAAAAAGGACATTAAAATCATTTTTAGAATATATATTTAAAATTGAAATAAATTAAAAAGAGAAGAGAGTGTTAGATTTTCTAAATAGTCAAAATAAAAATATTGCAGAGAAAAAGGAATTGCTCAAATCACTGATTAAAAATCATCGATTTGTAACAATTCCTTTTCTATCTTTCTATTTTATTGGAATTAAATTTGTTTGAAACTATTTCCTCTGACATCTACAGGAATGCTTTTTACTGCATTGCTATCTTTCATAACTGTGTAATAGCTGCATAAATTAGCAGTAGAACATGAATGGTTAGGAATAATTTCTATTTTATCTCCTACTTTCAAGTTAGTTTCTCCAGGAATATGAAGTTTCCCTACTTCTTCTGAAAGAGATGCAACAATTACTTCAGGATGACCAATTACAGTTCCAAAACCTACTATCGAATTATTTCCATGTGCTCCCTGATCTAGTCCTAGACATTTAGCTCCAGCATCACAGATAAATAAATCTTCTTTAGGATGAGAAATAATTGTAGCATAAACAGTTAAAGCACAATCATTTATTTCAGCCTTTTTTATAGATAACTGAATACTATCTAAAAATACATAATTTCCAGGATGAAGTACATTTATATTTTTATCTTTTACAGCCTCACTAAATGTTGGTGTTGAACCACTTGTTATATATTCTAATTCATAGCCAGCATCATTCATATATTTTTTAGCAGTATCCAAAGTTTTGCATTCGTCAGTAACATACTTATGAATTTCATTTTCACAAGTTGCAGAATATACATGACCAGGGTGAGTGGAGATTCCTCTTAATTTCAATCCCTTCATAGTTTTTAATTTATCTGCAAATTCAACAATTTTATTTACAGATAATCCAAAACGGTGTAAACCACTATCGACTATAATTGTATAACTAACAACAGTATCAGTAGCAACAGCCATGTCATTTATCATTTTAGCAACTTCTAAATTATCAAGTCTTATTATAAAATCACTTTTTTTAGTTAATTCTATTACTCTTTCTATACTTTCTTTACTTGCCACAGGATAGGCATACATTATTTTTTTTAATCCTATTTTGCAGCAAGCTTCAGCTTCATCTAATGTTCCACATAAAGCACCAGTTGCTCCAGCTTCTATTTGCATTTTTAAAAGTTCCATACTTTTATGAGTTTTTATCATAGGCCATAATTCTTTTCCATTATCGTTACACATTTTTTGGTATGTTTTTATATTGTTTTCTAATGCATTTAAATTTAGTAGAATCGCTGGAGTTTTAAGATTTTCTTTTTTCATAATTTAATCCCCCCTTATTTTAAATGAGTTTCTAGAAATTTTTCCATATCCTCTTTTGGAACCATTCTTCCACCAGTTGCCCAGCAGATGTGATAAGCATTTTCTATGTTTTTTCCAATTCTTTTTTCAATATAGTTTTTTGTTTCTTCATATTTTAATAAAGATACAGGACCTTCAAAGGTAGCACATGATGATGGTTCTATCCTTATATTTTCTGATTCATTTAAACATCTTAAATAGTCATAAAGCTTGTAATCCTCTAGAGTAAATTCTCCACTTAAAATATAATCCATCATTCTTCCTACAAGACCAGAAGGTCTTGCAACTGCAAGTCCATCAGCATGTGTTATTCCATTTATTCCGATATCACGAACGCTGATTTTCTCATGAAGTCCACTTTCCATTCCTAAAAGCATACAAGGAGCCAAAGTAGGTTCAATAAAGAAAATATATACATTTTCTTTAAAAATTCTTTTTAAACCATAAGCAACCCCACCAGGAGCACCTCCTACTCCACATGGAATATAAACTAACAAAGGATGTTCATTATCAATGAAAATTTTTTTTTCATCTAATTGTTTTTTTAATCTTGAAGCTGCAACAGTATATCCTAAAAATAGATTCAATGATTTTTCATCATCTACAAAATAACTTTTAGGATCTGCGTCTGAATTTTTTCTTCCTTCTTCAACTGCTTTTCCATAATCATCAGCATATTCAACAACTTTTACTCCTTTTGATCTCAACATATCTTTTTTCCATTGTTTAGCATCAGCTGACATATGAACAATAACTTCAAACCCTAGAGCAGCACTTGTTATACCTATACTTAGACCTAGATTTCCAGTTGATCCTACTTGAATTTTATAAGAGGAAAAGAATTTTTTAAATTTTTCATCTGCTAAAATTGAATAATCATCATTAATAGATAATATTCCTGCTTCAATAGCTAATTCTTCTGCATGTTTTAAAACTTCATATACTCCACCTCTAGCTTTTATAGACCCAGCTACAGGAAGATGGCTGTCCATTTTTAAATATAATTTTCCTGGAATTTGAGCATTATATTTTTTTTCAAGAGTTTTTTGCATAGAAAATATTGGTTCTAATGGAGATTCTATTATTCCATCTGTTCCCTCTGTTTCAGGAAAAGATTTTTTTATAAATGGGGCAAATCTTTTAAGACGTTCCTCAGCATCTTTTAAATCTTCATCAGAAAGAGGAAGATTTTTTTCATATTCACTGTATGGAATTTCTTTTTTATTAATCCAACCTATTTCTTTTTTATCAGCTAATTTTTTAATAATAGCATCATTTTTGATTAGTTCTTCAATGTTCATTTTATTCTCCTTTATCATAAAAATATTTTAATTTATTGTTTATTTTATAAAAAAATTATTTTTAATATTATAACACAAATAAGTGCTGTAACAGATTGAAAAACACTTATTATAGGAAATACTTTATAAGCTGTTTCTGGTTTCATTCCTGATGTAGAAGTAACTACCCAGAAGAAATCATCATTTCCATGAAATACCATAAATCCTCCAGCAGCACATGCTAGCATAGCTATAACTAATCCTATTGGTGAATTGAATCCAAGAACATCTACTAATGGCAATAACATAGAAGCAGCTGTAATCATTCCTACAGTACCTGAACCAATTGCAGTTCTGAAAATTGCACCAATTATGTATGGAACTATTATTCCTATTGAGATTCCAGAAAATAGATTTAGAACTATATCTTGAAGATTAGATAATTTTAAGATAGTTGCAAAAGCTCCACCAGCTCCAACTATTAAAACTATTTGTCCTGCTGTTTTTAATGCTTCACCAAATATTCCATCAAATGTCCAGACTTCTTTATCATCAGGATGAACAGATTTATATGTAAAAAATGCAATAATTAATCCTATAAATAAAGCAACTACTGTCTGACCTAGAGCATCAACAATATTATAGAACATTCCTTTTCCTAAAGGTGAAGATTCTAAAGTTGCAACAGTTCTTAGTAACATCAAAAATATTGGTAATAGGATAGGCAGAAAGCTCATAAGAGGACTTGGAAGTTTTTTACTGCCATTTTCCTTTATTATTTTACTAGCATCTTCTATCTCTGGTAAAAAATGATATTTCTTACCAAAAACTCTACCAGCTAAAATAGCAACAACTGTAACAGGAATAGAAACCAACATTCCAAGTAAAATAACTAATCCTAAATTAGAACCTAAGATTCCTGCAACTGCTAATGGTCCAGGTGTAGGAGGAACCAGCATATGTGTAGCATGTAATCCCATAGCCAAGGCTACTGCCATTGTTGTCATACTGGTACCAGTATCTTTACTTATTCTTTTAGCAAGTGGTGATAATAAGACAAATGCTGAATCACAAAATACAGGAATAGATACAAAATATCCAGTGACAGCTAATCCAATATCAGCATTTTTCTTTCCAGTAATTTTTAAAATTGTTTCAGCCATTGTTTCTGCAGCTCCACTATGTTCCAGAAGTGCCTCCATAACAGTTCCTATTGCAATAACTACTCCAATTCCTGCAATAGTTTCTCCTAATCCCCCAGAATATGCTCCAATGATAGCTGGAATTGAATGACCTGAAATAATTCCAAAAAAGAAAGCACTAATACTTAAAGCGAAAAAAGGATGTAATTTCACCTTAACTGTCAGTATTATCAATAGTAATATTGATAATGCTATTGTTACAATAACAAATGTTGAACCCATAAAAATACCTCCTACTTTTTATTATATGTTGCTTTATATAAGTTCTTTTAAATAAAGAATTTTATTACCTTGATATATTAAAAAATAATTGATAACAATATATTTTTTGCTTTTTAAGTTAATATAATTAAATTTTAATAAGAAATTTCTTCATATTCAAGAAATTATTTCTTTGAAAATATTAAATATTAATTAATTTTTTGTATGATAAAATTTTTATTTTTAAATAAATTGTATATTAAAAGTTCTATATGTCTTAATTTTTGATTGAATTATACTTTATAAAAAATAAAATGTCAATAAAAAATTAAATATAATTAAATTTAATTGTACTTAATTAAATGGTGCTGAATAAAACATAGTAGAGAAAATTTTTTAAATAGTATATAATTGTAATATATTAAAATAAGAAAGGATTAAAAATGGATAAAGAAATAAATGTAGGAGCCATAATTAAGAGAATTAGAATAGAAAAAGGATTACTGTTAAAAGATGTTGCTGAGAAATGTGAAATTTCTTCATCTATGCTTAGTCAGATTGAAAAGGGAAATGCTAATCCTTCTTTAAATACAATAAAATCAATTGCACAAGCTTTGGAAATTCCTCTATTTAAATTTTTTATAGAACCTGAAAAAGAGGATATAAGTATTAATATTTTGAAAAAAGAAGATAGAAAAATAATAAATACTAAAAAGATAAGATATGAGCTTCTTTCTCCAGAAGGGCCTACTAATATCGAATGTATGAAAATGACTTTTACTGAAAAAAATGCTGAAACTTCAATAGAACCAATGGCACATAAAGGAGAAGAGGTAGCCATTCTTTTAAGTGGGAAAGTAAAAATAACTATAGGGAATCAGTCTTGTGAGATGGAGCCAGGAGATTCAGTTTATATACCTGCATTAAAGCCTCATAAATGGACTAATTTAAATGCTGGAGAAAGTGTTGTGCTTTTTTCTGTGACTCCACCTGAGTTTTAGGGTTATTATGAAAAATAAAATATAAAATAAAAAAGGGATATTTTCCCTTTTTTATTTATAGTTAAAAGAAATTTATTTTTTTGTATTGATTGAAAATGAAAAGTAACAATTTTTGAAATTTAAAAAATAAAATTATATATATTTAGGTTTTTTGAATATTACTATTTTAATATTAAATAATTTTGAATTATTTATATTATTTTCAATAGATATAATTTTTTTATAATAATATTTAGTGAGTCTTAAAGAAATATTTTCATATTTTTGATTCAAATAAAATTACTAGAATATCAGGTTATTCTACAATAACTTTAAAACGACATTTTTCAGCTCCTCCTAATACAGTTTCAATCATTTCTACTTGTATGTTCTTATTAGGCATTAAATTTCCAAGGATATATAATATACTTTGTCGTGAGCATTCACAATGTGATACACTGTTTATTTTTCCAGATAATACTTCTTCACAAACACATTTAGGATAACCTATCTCATAAATGTGCCCAGGTTCTATAATTTTTGCCAATAACGCTTCTGTATTACCATATTTTTTATATTGTTCATCTAAATTACAACCGCATTCCATAAATTGTTTTTTCTGAATTGGTAAGACACTATCTTTAACACAGGTAATTGCTTTATTTCTATAATTCATTTTATTTCCCCCTAAGTTTTTTTGATTTTTTAATTCTATCATGATTTTTTTCCCAAGTAAAGATTTTAGAAATTGAGATAAATAATCTTGGTTGAAAAAAACTAAATAAGAATGGTAAAATAAGATTGTTTATATTTATTTTATGAGAATTTATATTAATCTTTTTTGTCAGTGAAATATTGTCATTTTCATTTTTTTGAAATTTTACAAGAAGTTTTCTACCAAAGGTATAAGCAAAAATTGCTTTTTCCAATTCATTATGATATATTTGTTATATAAAAGTTGTCAAATGTAAAAAATAAGAATTGAATTAAAGATAATAAAAAAGATAGATATGAATAAGAGCTATAGAATAATAATATTTAATTATGGAGGTTATAATGGCATTTAGCAAAACCATTCAAATGTATATATTTGATGGCAATCCAAATGGAAGAATCATGTGTGAACTTTCTAATTGGAATGGAAGAATTTATAAAATATCAAGAAATGAAATTTCAGATTTTGCTAATAGAGAAGATTCTGAAAATACTGGGGTTTATTTTCTTTTGGGAAAAGATGAAAATAATAGTGATACTATTTATATTGGTGAAGCAGAAAAAATACTTACAAGAATAAAACAACATTTAAAAGATATAGAATATTGGAATGATTGTATTGCTGTTATAAGCAAGGATAATTTATTAAATAAGGCACATGTCAAATATCTTGAAAATAAATTCTATTCATTAGCAAAAACTGCTGGAAGATCAACCGTTGTTAACAGTACAGTACCAACTTGTTCTTCAATTTCGGAGTATGATGAAGCGATGTTACAAGAATTTATTAGTAATACAAAGTTACTTATTAATACACTTGGACATAAAGTGTTTGATTTAATTGAGGATACATCTGTAAAACTTGAATACAACCAATCATATTTTTATATAAAAGCTGCTAGAGGAGCTGATGCTACTGGTATTATAGTTTCTGATGGTTTTGCTGTATTGAAAGGTTCAATAATTGCTTCATCAGTTACAAAAAGCATGTCTTCATCTTTACGTAATTTACGTGACTCACTATTAAAAAAAGGAATTGTTAATACAAATTTTTGTTTTGAACAAAATTATACTTTTACAAGTCCTTCATTAGCAGCAGCAGTTGTTATGGGAAGGAATGCTAATGGTCGTACTGAATGGAAGACAACTGATAAAAAAACTTTAAAAGAAATAGAAGAAGCAGTCATTTAATTGTAAATATAATCAATCTATCTAATAAAAACAATCCCTAAAAAGTCTCATACTAGAAGAAGTTGTGGGGATTGTTTAATTTTGGGGCTTAATTTAAAGGAGCAAAGTTTATAGTTTTTTCACTAAAATATGCTGTTTAAAGTATTTTATAATAGAGTTTTTATAAGTATTATTTTTAATACTAATATATCAAAATTTATGAGGATACATTATAAAATATCAATGCCTAGTGAAACTAAATAATTATATATTCCATCATAATACTCAGGCTGTCTAGTTATATCTTTTAGATTACCTTCAGGTACAAAAATAACAAATCCTTGTCTTGCTCTTGTCATTAAAACTCTATATGCATTTTTAAGGTATAATACATTTTCAAGTTTATTAATGTTTTGCCACTTGCTACCTATAAAATTATAATATTCAAATTTACCATTATTAAATCTCAAATTTGCATCCCAGCAGAGGATGGACCAGTCTAACTCAAGGCCCTGAATATCAAATTCTGTTGCTGTTTCTTCAAGAAAATATGATGAACGAACATCATCCTTTCCATTTAAAAACCATGTAGGAGCATCTACTTTGTTTTGTACCCATATGCCATATGAACGAAGCCTTTTGGCTCCTGAACTTGCAATCATTCCGTATCTTTCTGAACCTTTGGCTTGATTAATTATCCAAGTTTTTGCTTTATTTAAATTACGGGTTATATAAATAGGATAATCATTCTTGAATTGAGTCAGTAATTGTTTAGCGTTTTCTACATTTACATCAAGTACATCTTTAACAAAGCCTGCAACATTTTCACTTCTAAAAGATCTTAATGATACAGATAAATGAAGATCTTTTACTATTTTACAATTTAAGCCTTGAATTAGGCTATTTACTGATTTTCCTCTTGTATATTCATGATCAGAGATTTTATCTGAGACATAGACATCCCAGTTTGAAAATTTATCTCTCAAGGAATCAAACCATTCAATAAGGCCTGCTTCACCTGTATTTATTTCTTGGCCACCACCAATTAAACAAATGATTACGCTCCAATCTGAATGCCTATTCATAATATTTATTAGAAATTCAGGTTCAGACATATCAAAATCAAAAACCCCTTTTTTTCTTTTCATAAAATTTGTAAGATTAGTTTTGTCCCATGCACGCTGAGCTTCATCAAAAATAGCAACTTTCTCTATTGGAGCCAGAGTAGTAGAAATAGCATCATCTCTAAAGTGGTGAATGATTTGAATAAATTCTTTAGCTTTTCGCATTGCTTCAGCTTTCTTTGTATTATTTCTAGTTGAATCATCTCTAGCAAGTGATTCCTGCAAAACTTCAACTAATGGACCATTACCTGATAGAAATATGGCATGTTCATCTTCTGCTACCTGTTGTCTGTCAATTGCTATATTAAGGCCAGCAAGTGTTTTTCCAGCACCAGGAACACCAGTAATAAAACATATGGATTTTTTATTATTTTGTTTAGTAAAATCAATAATATCACTAATTGCTTTTGTTGTTCTTGTTAAGTTAATAGCACTAGCATCATTTCTTGAAATCTCTTCAACATTATGCCCATGATACAAAACTTGGGCTGCTTCAATGATGGTTGGCGTAGGCATATAGATAGAATTTATCCAGTTATAAGGTGAAAATTCATTTTGAGTGAAGTTTTCAATAACATTATTGATACAGTTAGCAATATTATTCTTATTACAATATAAAGGATTTAAAATATTATCCTTCATTAAAGAAATTGAAAAATCTTTATTAGATGCTTCAGTACATATTAAAATAGGAACCAAAAGTTTATTATGGCTTTCCTTATGGAAACTATTCAAATCAAGGGCATAGTCTATAACTTGTTCAGTATCATGATTAGAGTATGTATTACTCCCAACTTTAAATTCTAATAAAAAAACTATTCCTTTATAAATAAAAATGCCATCAATTCTGTTTCCAATTCTAGGAATTGTATATTCTAATATTATATGTCCATCTTTAAAAGTTATAAGTTGTTCTTTTAAAATGTCAATCTCTGTTTTCCAGGTATTTTTTTGTAAATCTTCTGCTGAAAATTGATCATTGCTACAAAGTTCACCAAAAATTTCTAGCTTACTTTTTTTAAGAAAGTTAGTTAATGTATCTGAGTAATATGCTCTTTGCATACGCATAGTAGTAATCTCCTTATTTTACTTTATATATTCTAATTATATATCATATAGTAAATGTTTACAAGTTATGGTTGTTTAAGTTAGATATAAAATAAAAAGGTTGTACAATATTTGGTCTTGGTACTAAAAATAGTATCAACATCTTTCTTTCAAAAAATAAATAAAATAAGTAAATTTTCATGTTAAAATAAAGATTCTAACCAATACTTTAAAGGAGTGATTTACTTGTTTCTTAAGAATTCTATCATTAAATATGGCTTTAAAACTTCTATGATTAAAACTCCTCCTATCAGTAATTTTAATACTTTTTAGGCGTTTAAAAACAAAGATTTTTTTGTAAAAAATGTAATTCTTCATTTAATGCTAAGAGTCCTCTTGTTCAAAAAAAACTGTAATATTTCTGTTATAACTAAATTTGTTGTGATTCTTAGATTAATGAAAATAATTTCTGAAAAAGATATTAATTTTTTATATTAAAATTATTTTATTCAAAACTATAAGTAGACTCCACTTTTTTACCTTCAAATACCAATCCTATTTTTATTATGTCTTTTATTTCTTCACTTTTTAATATGCTGTCATATTTTTTCTCTTCAATCTGATTAAGAGCTTTTTCAGCTTCCACTTTTATATCACTGTAGTTTGCTCTTTTAAGTTCAAATATATATCCAGCCCAATTTTTATTTCTTGGCTTAAGAATAATATCAGCTCTTCCATATCCACTCTCTATATTTGGAAGAACTTGATAAAAGCTGTTTAAACCATATAAAAACCCTGCTAGTAATGTTTGGTATGGATTTTCATATTTTTTACTTGTATCATAGAAACTCATTGCATTAATTACAACTTCTTCTAAAATAGTAATTATGCGAGTTATATCTTTACTTTGTAGAGATTGTTTCATATCTCCAATATTATTACTTCCTCTAAAAACTATGTCTACAAAAAGGTTTTTAAAGAATGTTGAAATTTCTTTATTAGGAATCTTGACTAAATATGTAATATTATCTATTTTTTCCTTTACAGTCAAATATCCTGAAAAAAGTAAGAGTTCCCATAAATGATTAGGAGAGAGATTATTACCTAGAGCTATATTTTTATTAAGGTATATCATAAAACATTAAAAAATCTCATGAAATAAGCTTATGGATATATCTCATACAGTGTTCAATATATTCAAATTAAAAAAATAAAAATTATATAATGATATTATTCAAAATTATTAATAAGTCCAAAGAAAAAAGCCTCTTAGATTAACTCTAAGGGGCTTTTGTAATTTTAAATTATTGTCATTTTATTGTCACGAAGGCTTTTTAGTTCTTTCAAACTCTCTTTAAATAATGGTTTGAAGAAATTCAGCTACTACTCCCACTCAATTTTCAACAATTTTTCATTGATAGAAAACCATTGAAAATAAAGGGATTTTATTTCAAAAAAAGTGATTATTATCATGTTTTTTTGTGAAATGGTACAGTTATAACACTACTTTTTATTTTCTACAATAAAAAATTTTGAATTTTTTGTAGGAGGAAAAATGGCAATAATAAAAATAATAAAAAGAGAAAATCCATATATTCAAATTGATAAAACAGGAATTAACGATAACAGGTTATCTTGGGGAGCTTCAGGTTTATTAACTTATTTAATAGGCAGACCTGAAGACTGGAAAATCAATTTAAATCACTTAGCAACTGTAAAAGATAGAGATAAAAAAGATAAGACAAGAGGATATTTAAACGAGCTTAAAGAGTTTGGATATTGTCATTACTTTGAAATAAGAAAGGCTGGAAAGATAATTCAAAACTTTTATCTTATTTTTGAAGTTCCTATACAGTATGAAGAAGTTTTAGAAAATTTCATAGATGTTCCTGAAGATTGTACTGTATATCATAAAGAATTAGCAAAAGAAAAAATAGAAAAAGAAAATAGAAAAAGCATTGAAAATAAAGAAGTTTTACCGCAATTGGAAAATCCGACTTCGGCTTTCCCGACGTCGGTAAATCCAACACTACTAATAAAAGAATATACTAAAGAAAGAAATACTAATAATAGAACTACTATTAAGGATATAAAAAATGACTTAGAAAAAGATAAAAAGATTAGTAGTAGTTATGATTTTTTAGATAAAAATATTTTTAATTTGGTTAATAATGTTACTAAAAAAAATATTAGAAAAAACATCAAAAATCTTACTGAAGAAAAATTTACAGAAGTTTATAATTTAACACTGGAATGTATTAAGCAAGGTAAAGGAGAAAATTTTAATGCTATTCTTTATAAAGGACTTAATAATGAATGGGAATATACAACATACAATATTAAAACTGAAGAGCCAAAATTATTAGATGAAAATAAAAGAAAATGGCTTTCTTATTTTGCTGGGATCATTTGTAATCAAAATTTAAAAAATGAAGTTGAAAATATAATAGTAAATATTCCTATTGAAGTACTTAATGTAAATAAGAATACACTTGCTAGAATGAATATTTTTGAATTTAAACAACATCTAATTTCTCTGAGAAGAAAGTGCTAGTATCACACTTTTTATAATTTTATTTTTTAATTTTTTGTATATTAAAAAGTAAAGCTCTTACCCTTAAATGTCGTTATAAAAAAGTGTGAGCAAGCTACTCAAATATGCCGTCGCATTTGAAGCTTGTTAGGGGAGAAATCCCCTAATACCCCTTTTAAATTTTCTAAAAAATTTCTTTTTAAGATAAAAATTTTTAGAAAATTTTGAAAATAAGAGCGAGGTTTTTTATGGAAAAAAAGTTAAAAAAATTTACAGTGAGACTGACGGAAGAAGACCATTTAAAACTTATTTATCAAGCTAAAAAATCAAATTTAAGTCAAGCCGAATTACTGAGAGAATTGATAAAAAAAGGAATGTTTGATGATATAAAAGAATACAATGAATTATTAAACGATTTGAGAAAAGCAACACGGAATTTATCAAATAATATTAACCAAATATCTAAAAAAGTTAATAGTAAAATTCTTCTTAATGAACTTGAAGAAGCTGAGAAATTACATAAGGAGATAGCTGAAATATGGCAATTATTAAGGTTGTAAAAAAAAGTGGAAAAAATTCAAAAGCGGTTAAAAGTGTAGTTGGTTACGTAGGAAAAAAAGCTTTTGAAACTTATGGAATAAATTGTAATAGTGACTATACAAAAGTTGCCAATGAGTTTTTTGAGACAAAAAAATATTTTAATAAAACAAATGGCAGGCAATATCGTCATTATATTCAAAGTTTTTCTCTTGAAGAGGTTTCAAAAGAAAATATTTTGGAAATTGGTATCAAATGGGCAGAAAAAGCTTTTCCAAATCATGAAGTATTCATAGCTGCACATGATGACAGAGAACATCTGCATAATCATTTCATTGTCAATACAGTCAACTTTGAAACAGGAGAAAAATTACATGAATCAGCTTGTAATTTAGCTTTTAAAAAAGAATTAAATGATGAGATATGTCTTAACTATGGGATAAAAAACAATAAAATTACGAGAAAAAGGGGAGATATTATTGCTTATGATAAAAATAAATATCAAATTATAAAAAAAGCTGCGGATATTACAAGATTAGCTGAAAATATTTTAGAACATTCAAGAACATCTCAATCTAAAGATGAGTTTATAAAAAAAATGTCAAAAGCAGGATATGAAACAGAATGGAATGATAATAAAAAGAATGTTGTTTTTACAGTTTCTCCAGCTATTCTCAAAGGAAAAAAGAAAAAATTCAGACTTTCTAATTTACAGCAAACATTCAATATTCCTGAATTTGAAAAAGAAAAATTACTTGAAATTTTTTCTTTAAATACTGAAAGAGAAAAGAATACAAATCTAAAAGATATAATAAACCAAATGGAAATAAGAAATATTGAAATTGAGAAAGAAACAGAAAAAATATCAAAATTTGAATGGCAAGAACAAAATAAAAATTGTGAAATTGAACTTTAAAGAGGTGGTATCATGAATATTGAAGATTTATCTGATGAAAAAAGAAAAGAAATCCAAAGAAAAAAAGAAATGATAGAAAATTTAGATAATACGGCTATAAAAGTAAAGGCAGAAAACAAATTAGAAGAGTTAGAAAATAAATCAAAAGAACTTGTAGGTCTTCTTGAGGATTTTTCTAAAAAAGTTCCACCTATGATTAACAGACTTGATATTATCAATGAGGGTCTAAAGCTTGAAGAAATGGAAAAAACACTTACTTCCATAAAAAATAATTCAGATAATATATTAAGAGCTGGAAATGGAATTATTGAATATAACAGAAAAATTATTCAACAAAATCAAGAGTTATATCAAAAGCAAATAAAAGAACTTGGAGAAACTGCAAGAAAGAATATGGCCAAAAGAGAATATTTTTATTATTTGTTAGATAAAATTTTATTAATATCTTTTATTACAATGATAATTCTTAATCTTGGAACAATATATTATTATAAAACTAAGATAAATAAAATTAATTCGCAAATTTCTAGTATTCATAATCTTTTAACAGGTCAGGAAAAATACTGGATAAATGAAGATAATTATAAAATTTTTATTAAACACTCTGAAAGTAAAAAATAAAAAATTCTTAGAATATGATATAATGAGTAAAAGTTTAAAATTTTAAGTACTAATATAAATATAAAAATATATCTGAGGAAAGTGAAATTTATGAATATTGAAGTTAAAAAAGACATATATGAAGAAATAAGAATTTTATTAAATTCTGCTAGAACAAGCATTGTATCTAATGTAAATTCTACAATGACAAAGACTTATTTTATGATTGGAAAAAGAATCGTAGAAGAAGAACAAAATGGAAATGAAAGAGCTGAATATGGAGAAAAATTAATTAAAAATTTATCTTTAAGATTAAGTAAGGAATTTGGAAAAGGATTTTCTCAAAGAAATTTAGAGCAAATGAGAAAATTTTATATAAGTTATTCAATTTCGCAGACAGTGTCTGCGGAATTCAAACTAAGTTGGTCTCATTATCTTATTCTTATGAGAATGGACAACTTAGATGAAAGAAATTTCTACGAAATAGAATCTATCGAAAATAACTGGAGCTTAAGGGAGTTAAGAAGACAGATAGATTCTGCTTTATATGAAAGACTTGTTTTAAGTGGAGATAAAGACAAAATAAAATCTTTAGCTTTGAAAGGACAGGTTCTTGAAAAACCTGAAGATGTAGTGAAAGACCCTTATATTTTAGAATTTTTAGGTTTAGAAGAAAAAAGTAATTATTCTGAAAACGAATTGGAAACAGCAATTATAAATAATTTAGAAAAGTTTATAATGGAACTTGGAAAAGGATTCCTATTTCAAGGAAGACAAGTTAGATTTACTTTTGATGAAGAACACTATTTTGTAGATTTGGTATTCTATAACAGACTATTAAAATGTTTTGTACTTATTGATTTAAAAATAGGAAAATTAAAACATCAGGATTTAGGACAAATGCAGATGTATGTAAATTATTACGATAGATTTGTTAAGCTTCCTGATGAAAATAAAACAATAGGAATAATAATATGTAAAGAAAAAAATGACACTTTAGTAAAAATGACACTTCCTGAAGAGAATCAGCAGATTTTTGCGAGCAGATATATGACAGTTTTACCTTCTAAAGAAGAATTTAAGAAAATAGTAGATACAGAAGTTGAAAAGGATTAAAAAATAGAGGTATTAAATAATTGAGGTGATTTTTATGTATGAGTTGGAAAAAATAACACAATTAGAAAAAGAAATAGAAAAAAATAATAATCCAAAAGATATGATTGAACTTGGACAAATTTATGATAAGCTTTTTAATGAATTTTTAGCAGAAAAGTATTTTAAAATGGCTGTTAATTGTGAAAGTATAGAGGGGCTTTTCTATCTTGGGAATTATTATTTAAAAAATGACAGATTAAATTTAGCTGAAAAAGCTTTTAAGGAACTGGCAGATAAAGGTAACAGTGAATTTCAAAATAGTTTAGCTAAAGTATATAAAAGACAATTAAAATTTGATTTAGCAGAAAAATATTTTAAACTTTCAATAGAACAAGGAAATAAAAATGCTATCTTCAATTTGGGATATATGTATTTTTGTATTGATAAGCACGATTTATCAATAGAAATTTTTAAACAAATATTAGATGACCCAATGGCTTGTATCATAATTGGAAAATCTTATCATGCAAAACAAGATTTTGAAAATTGTGAAAGATATTTAAAAATGGCAGGTAATCATTCAGAAGCTTATTCTCTACTTGGGTTATTATATTTTGAAAAAGAAAATTATGAACAAGCAGAAAAATATTTAAAAATTAGTGCAGAAAAAGATAATAAAGACTCTCAAAAGAAACTTTGCCAGTTATATCAACAACAAAAAAATTATATAGCTGAAGAAAAATATTTAAGAATACTCGCAAATAATGGAGATGTAGAATCTATTCTTGTACTTACTGAAAAATATATGGAACAAGAAAAATACAAAGAAGCCCTTGAATTATATAAAAGAATAGAAAATTCAAGTGTTATTACAAAAAGTTATTTTGATGAAATGAAAGTAAAATATAACTTATGTAAATGTTATTTAGAACTTGGTTGTTTTGAAGAAGCTGAAGAATATTTAAAATGTATAGAAGAATTTGATATGTATGATTATTTCTTTGAGATAGCTGACATTTTTTATAAAAAAGGGAAAAATAAAGAAGCTGAAAAATATTATTTATTAGCTTACGATAAAATCAAATATAGAGAGTATGAAATCTCTAAAATTCAGCGTAGTAAAATTTCATATTATTTAGGAAAAATTTATTTTGAAGCAGGTAGATTTTCTCTTGCTGAGAAATATTTGAAGAAGGCAGTTAAAAAAGAATGTAAAATAGAAGCATTTATATTATTGGCAGAAATTTATGAAAAACAAAATAATTTAGGACTGGCTAAAAAATATTATTCTGAAGCTAATACAAAAGAAGCGAAAGAAAAATTAAATTTAATTGAACAAAAAGAAAATTTAATAAATAATCTTTAAAAAATGAATCCAAGCAGGAAAAATTTAATCTTGCTTGGATTTTTTATGTCAAGTTTTATAGTAATTGAAACTTTAACCTCACAAAATCAATTTTAAATGGGTTTGTTTTGTTTCTTTGATAAAATAGTCATAAGGGACAAAAAAGTTGTTAAAAGTCTATTTTAAAGCTTGTATGGTTATCATGATAAATATTAAGATTTTTATAAAAAATTATTCAAATTTGAGAGCAAAATATAAATTATTCTATTTATTTAAAAATAAATTAAATCTATGATATAATTATGATGAGTTATAAAATTTTGTATAGGAGCTATGATATGAATTTGAAAGATATTTTGAAAAAAATAGAAATTGAAGCTTATTCACAAAGAGATAAAGGAACAAGATTTGAGGAATTAATAAAAAACTGGTTTTTATCAGCCCCACTGTATTGTGATAGTATTAAAGAAATATGGTTATGGAATAATTTTCCATATAGAAATCAATTTGGTGGAAGTGATAGTGGAATAGATTTAGTTATTTTTACAGATAAAAATGAATATATAGCTGTACAATGTAAGTTTTATGCCATTGATAAATATATTGATAAAACAGATGTTGATACATTTATTTCTACATCATCTAAATTTTTTGAAATAGAAGGAATTAAAAATAAATTTACAAGAAGATTTTTCGTTTCTACTACTAATAATTGGAGCAAAAAAGCTAATGAATTATTAGAAAACCAAGAAATTGAAGTTAAAAGAATTTCTTTAAATACTCTTGAAAATTCAGGAGTAGACTGGAATAAATTATATCTAGGAAATATTGGAAATGAAGCTAGAAAGGAAAAGAAAAAGATAAGAGACCACCAAGAAACAGCTCTAAAAGCTGTTCATTCTCATTTCAAAAGTGCCAATAGAGGAAAATTAATAATGGCGTGTGGAACAGGAAAAACTTTTACATCTTTGAAAATAGCTGAAAATGAAACTAAAGGGAACGGTTTAATTTTATTTTTAGTACCTTCAATTGCTTTATTGGGACAAACATTAAGAGAATGGTCTAGTGATATAGATGGAAAATTATATCCTGTTTGTATTTGTTCAGATTCAAAGATTACAAAAAAATCTAATAATGATAATACAGGAATGAGTACTGTTGATTTAGCACTTCCTGCAACAACAGATGTAAATAAAATAGTAAAACAATTTGAAGAGTTAAAAAATAAAGAGGGATTAAAAGTTGTTTTTTCCACATATCAATCAATAGAAGTTATTTCTAAAGCACAAAAAGAAATATTAGAAAAAGATTCTAGTTTTGGAATTTTTGATTTAATAATTTGTGATGAAGCTCATAGAACAACAGGTGTTGCTTTAGAAAATGAAGAAGAAAGTAGTTTTGTAAAAGTACATGATAATGTATTTATAAAATCTAATAAAAGACTTTATATGACAGCTACACCAAGACTTTATGACGATAACTCAAAATCTAAAGCTAAAGAAAAAAATGCTTATTTATGTTCAATGGATGATAAAGGAATTTATGGAGATGAAATATATAGAATAGGATTTGGAGAAGCAGTCCAAAGAGGGTTATTAACTGATTATAAAGTTTTGATTTTAACTTTAAATCATAGCCAAGTTCCTAAAGAGATACAAGCTTTAATTTCTAATGAAGAGACAGAATTTAAAATAGATGATGCTTCAAAATTAATGGGTTGTATAAACGGATTATCGAAACAAATATTGGATAAAGAAGGAATTGTTAAGGCTTCTGACCCTGATCCTATGAGAAGAGCTGTTGCTTTTTGTAGAGATATAAAGACTTCTAAAAAAATAACAAATAATTTAAATGAATTTTCAGATACATACATTTCATCATTAAAACCAGGAGTTCAAGAAAAAATGGTAGAAGTACATTCTAAGCATATTGATGGTGGAATGAATGCTCTTGAAAGAGAAAATTTATTAAATTGGCTAAAAGAGGATAGTGAAAATGAAAAGGAATGTAAAATTCTTACTAATGCAAGATGTCTTAGTGAAGGAGTAGATGTTCCTACACTTGATGCAGTTTTATTTTTATCTGCTAAAAACTCACAGGTAGATGTAGTTCAATCAGTTGGGAGAGTTATGAGAAGAGCAGAAGGGAAAAAATATGGATATATTATAATTCCTGTTGTTATTCCTGCTGATAAAAAACCTGAAGAAGCTCTAAATGACAATGAAACATATAAAGTAGTTTGGAGTGTACTAAATGCTTTAAGAGCTCATGATGATAGATTTAATGCAGAAATAAATAAGATAGATTTAAATAAAAGAAAACCTAAAAATATATTAATAGGAACTGTTGATAATACTGGAAAAGAAAAAATATATAAAGAAGAAAAATCTGCTGGTAACGATACACAATTAAAATTGAATATGGATATGGAAAAACTTCAAAATGCTATTTATGCTAAAATGGTTGAAAAAGTTGGAGATAGAAAGTATTTTGAACGTTGGGCAAAAGATGTAGCAAGAATAGCTGAAATACAAATTGATAAGATTAGAGATTTGATTACTAGAGATAAAGAATATAAAAAGGCTTTTAATAAATTTATAGAGGGATTGCAAAAAAATATTAATTCTGATATTGATGAAGAGCAGGGAATAGAAATGTTATCTCAGCATATTATTACAAAACCTATTTTTGAAGCTTTATTTGAAGGATATTCTTTTGTAAAAAATAATCCTATTTCTCACTCAATGCAGGATATTTTAGATTTATTATTAAAAGGACAGATAGAAAAAGAAACTGAAGAATTGAATAAATTTTACGAAGATGTAAAATTAAAAATAGGAAACATTGATAATGCAGAAGGAAAACAAAGAATAGTAGTTGAATTATATGATAAGTTTTTCAAAACAGCTTTTCCGAAATTAGTAGAAAAACTAGGAATAGTATATACTCCTGTTGAAGTGGTTGATTTTATTATTAATTCAATTGAAGAGATTTTAAATAAAGAATTTGGAAGAAGTTTAACTGATGAAAATATAAATATACTTGACCCGTTTACAGGAACAGGAACTTTTATATCAAGACTTTTACAAAGTAGAATAATAAGAAACAAAGACTTGGAAAGAAAATATAAATATGAAATATATGCAAATGAAATCGTTCTTTTAGCTTACTATATAGCTACTATAAATATAGAAAATGTTTATCATGATTTAGAAAGAGAATACAAAAAAACAGATATTGAATACAAAGAGTTTGAAGGAATCTGTTTGACAGATACTTTCCAATTAAGTGAAGATGATAATGAAATTCAAATGTTTGATTTAGCTTTCAAAGAAAACTCTGAAAGAGTAAATAGACAGAAAAAAATACCATTACAAATTATAATAGGAAATCCTCCATATTCAGTTGGACAAAAATCAGAAAATGATAATGCACAAAATAAAGAATACCCTAAGTTAGATAAAAAAATATATGATACTTATGTTGCAAGTTCAAATTCTACGACTAATAAGGCTTTACACGATACTTATATCAAAGCTTTTAGATGGGCAACGGATAGGCTTGATAAAACAGGTGGTATAATAGGATTTGTTACAAATGGTGCTTGGATTGATGGCGGGTCTACTTCAGGATTTAGAAAAATTATTGAAAAAGAGTTTACTTCAATATATGTATTTAATTTAAGAGGAAATCAAAGAACTTCAGGAGAACTTTCAAGAAAAGAAGGTGGAAAAATATTTGGTAGTGGTTCAAGAACTCCAGTAGCAATAACTTTTTTAGTAAAAAATCCAAATCAGATAAAAGAAAAAGCAAATATTTATTATCATGATATTGGAGATTATTTAACAAGAGAAGAAAAATTAAAAATAATTTCTAATTTTCATTCAATAAAAAATATAGATTGGATAACATTAAATCCTAATCAAGAAGGCGATTGGATTAATCAAAGAAATGAAAAATTTGATAATTATATTTCTTTAACAGATGAGAATAATCATTCTTTTTTTGTCAATTCTTTAATTGGAGTAGTAACAAGTAGAGATAATTGGGTTTGTTGTTATTCTAAAAGTCAGTTAGAATTTCAAATGAAAGAAACTATTAATTTTTACAATAAGCAAATTGATAATTTAATAAAAAATGATACAGTATCATTTGAAAAAATTATTGATAAAAATCCTCAAAAAATTAGTTGGTCGAGTTCTTTAAAAAATTATGCAACTAGACAAATAAAGAGTATTTTCGATCCTAAAAATATGATAAAAACTTCATACAGACCTTTCAACTTTCAAAATATGTATTTTGACAAAATATGGAATCATCGTCAATCACAATGGAATTCTGTTTTAAATGAAATATCTATTGTTACTTCAGGAATTTCCGCAAGTAAAGATTTTTCTGTTTTAATAACTAATAATATCCCAAATAATCATTATTTAGATACGGCAAAATGTTATCCTTTATATTATATTGATGAAAGTTTAAACAGTACTTTATTTGATACTAAAGAAAATAAAAAAGATGGAATAACAGATTTTATTCATAACTTATGTAAAGAAAAATATGGAGTTCCTAGGATAACTAAAGAAGATATTTTCTATTATGTTTATGGATTTTTACATAATGAAGATTATAGAAAAGAGTTTGAAGCGGATTTGAAGAAAGTAATTCCTAGATTGCCTTTAATTGATAAGTATCAAGATTTTAAAAAATATTCTGATATTGGAAGAGAATTAGCAGAACTTCATCTAAATTATGAAATACTAGAAAGACCTGAAGAAGTTATAATTGAAGGAGAAGAATCAGAAAATTATAAGGTTGAAAAGATGAGTTTTATAAAAAAAGATATAAAGGATACTATTATCTATAACAGTAACATAAAAATTAAGAATATACCTTTGGAAGCTTATGAATATCAAGTTAATGGAAAAAGTGCTATTGAATGGATAATGGAGAGATATGCTGTAACAACTAATAAAGATAGTGGAATTACAAGTGACCCTAACCTTTGGTGTGATGAGCATAATGACCCTAAATATATTTTGAATCTTTTATTAAGTATAATAACTCTTTCTTTAAAGACTAATAAATTGGTTAAGCAATTGCCAAAAGTAGAATTTTAAAAATAACAAAATAAAACACAGTAGAGGTTATCTTTATTGTGTTTTATTTATAATTGAAAAAATTTTGGAGGATAATATGTATTTATCAAAATTAAAACTTAAAAATTTTAGAAAATATAAAGAATTAGAAGTTCCCTTTAAAAAAGGTTTAAATGTTTTAATAGGAGAAAATGATAGTGGTAAAACAGCAATTATTGATTCTATAAGAATTTTATTGGGAACACAAAGCCATGAATATTATTTTATAAATGAGCAGGATTTTAATAATAAAACTCAGGAAATGGAGATAGAGTGTACTTTTGAGTTTCAAGAAAAAAGTGAAGATAAAGTTGCTAAATTTTTAGAATGGATTACTTTTGATGAAAATAAAAAACCTCAACTAATAGTTAGATTAAAAGCGAGTTTAAAAGATTTTAAAATAAAAAGAACTATTACAGCTGGAGAGGAAGGATTAGACAGTAGATTTGACTTATTAGACGAATTAAGGGTAACTTATTTAAAACCTTTAAGAGATGCTGATAATGAATTAACAGCAGGAAGATTTTCAAGGTTATCTCAAATTTTAAAGAATCATAAATTATTTATTAATAAAGATGAAAATCATCCTTTTATTGAAAATGTCAAAGAATTTAATAAAAAAATAGATGAATATTTTTGTGATGACGGAGAAGGGAAAGAGATAATTTCCAATATAGATAATCATCTAAATGATTTTTTAGGAAAAGAAAAGCAAGAAGATTATAAAACAAACATAAATATTACTGAAGATAATCTAAGTTCTGTTTTAAATAGTTTAAATTTGAAATTAAGCAAAAATAAGATTGGATTAGGAACATTAAACCAGCTTTATATGGCTTTAGAATTATTGTTGTTTGAAACTGAAAATAATCCGTTAAATTTATGTCTTATAGAAGAATTAGAAGCTCACTTACATCCACAAGCACAGTTGAGAACAATAAAACATTTACAAAATAAATTGAATGAAAATAGTCAAATAATTTTGACAACTCATAGTATAAATTTAACTTCCTCAATAAAATTGGAAAATTTAATTTTATGTAAAAATGAAAAAGCATATCCACTAGGAAGAGAATATACTCAACTTGATAGTGAAGATTATGAATTTTTGGAAATGTTTTTAGATGCTACCAAAGCAAATTTATTTTTTGCTAAAGGAGTTATTTTTGTAGAAGGAGATGCTGAAAATATTTTGATTCCAGCTATTGCTGAAATTATTGACAAACCTTTATACGAATATGGCGTTTCAATTGTTAATATTGGTGGAACAGCTTTTAAAAGGTATTCAAGAATATTTTTAAGAAAGAATAAAGATGAAAAACTAAATATTCCAGTGGCTATAATTACTGATTTAGATGTTAAAGATACTAATTCTTTGCAAGGAATAGTATTAGATACTGATAAAATATATGAGATAAATAAAATATTAAATCCCAATGGAAAAAATATAGATGATTTTAAAAAATATATATTTTTAACTTCAGATGAATTAAAATCTGAAATAAAAGAATTTTTAGGAATGAGAAAATTATATAATGGATTAGGTAAAATCATTGATAGTTTTCCAAAAGAACAAATTAGTATTGAGGATTATAGAAATTTATCTAGGGAAAGAAAAGAAAAAATTTACACTAAAGACAATATAAAAACCTTTGTAAATAAATGCCAAACTTTTGAATACGATTTAGCTATGGGAAAATTAGGTATAGCATTATATCAAGCTATTTTATTAACTAAAAATCAACCTCTTTTAAAAATGGAAGAAATAGAAGAATTAAAAAAAATACCTTCAGATAAAAAAATAAAAAAAATATTTATAGAAAATTTTTATACTGATTATAGTAAAAATGAAAAAAGTAATTTATCTAAAGCAAATGTTGCTTTAAATTTATCTCATATATTATTAAAAACTGATAAAGGAAAAACTAGAAAAGCTTTATTAGAAGATGAGTATTGTGAATATTTAATCAAGGCGATTGAATATGTTACTGCTCCTATTCCGAAGGAGAATTTATGATAGATTATAAAAAGATATTTGAAATAACAGATGATGATTTAAGTATGGCTTATAGAGTTTTATTTGATGAAGAAGGAGAATTTGAAGAAGAAAAAAAACAGATTATTAAATCTTTTGAAAGTTGCTGTATAGAAGCCTCTCCGGGAAGTGGAAAAACAACAACTTTAGTTGCTAAGTTGATAATACTTGCTGAAAAATTAAGAAAAAATAATTTTGATAGAGGAATTTGTATTTTAACTCATACAAATATTGGAATAGATGTTATAAAAGAAAAATTAGGAAGTAAAGGAGATATATTGTTTAAATATCCCAATTTTGTAGGAACATTGCAAAGTTTAATTGATAATTATTTAGCAGTTCCTTATTTTAAATACAAATATAAACAAAAAATTGAAATAATTGATAATGATTTTGTTAATGACTATTATTTTAAAATTTTAAAGAAAAATAAATCTTTAGAATATTATTTAGAACATTCTCATGTAAAAGTAGATGATATAATTTTTGATTTTAAAAATAATTTTTTTATTAAACCTAATTTGAAAAGTCCTAATTTAAATAATTATAAAATTTTATACGAACGAATTAATAAAGGAATGTTAAAATATAAAGAAGCTATCCAATTAGGAATGTTATATATAGAAGAATTTCCAGTGTTAAAAAAATATTTTAGTGAACGATTTTTTCTAATCCAAGTAGATGAAATGCAAGATACCTCGGATGAAGCTTTTCAAATTTTAGAAAAATTATTTGATAAAGAAAAAACGACAGTACAGTATATTGGAGATAAAAATCAAAATATATTAAATGGAAATGAACAATGGTGTACTTCTTTTTGCAAAAATTATAAATTGAACAGTAGCAAAAGATTTGGAGAAAATATTGCTTTATTTTTGAATCAAATTATAAAAGAAGAAGGAGCTTCTATTCTTGGAAATTCTCAAATAAAAGATTTTAAACCAGTTTTGATTCTTTATTCTGCAGAAGAGTATAGAGAAACAGAAAACGATAATAAAATATTTAATAAATTTATTGAAATTATTAGAGAAAAAGAATTAGATAAACTAGAAGGAAAATTTAAAATTATTGGTAGAGTAGGAATAGAAAAGGAAAAAAAGATTACATTATCAAGTTATTTTAATAAATTTTCTCAACAAAACTCTAATAAAAGAAATTCGTTGATGACTCTAATTAAAAAAAATAAGGAATATTTATCAGAAAATAAAAAAATAATCTCTCTTTTAAAAAAGAAAATGTATTATTATTTTAAAGTTAAGAGTATAGATGAATACAAAGAACTTATAGAAAATAATAAAATTTTATTTCACAAAATTATTTATAAGTATTTGATAAATAAAAATAAAGAAGAATTATTAGAAAAATTATTTAAATTTTCGGAAAAGATAACTTCTAAAACTTTAGATAGAACGGAATTTAATAATATTTTTTCATCTTTTATAGAAGATGATACAGAGGAAATTATGGTGATTGATACATACAGCAAAAATGATATTAAATTAGAAATTAATACTGTTCATAGTGTAAAAGGAGAAACTCATCTAGCAACTTTATACTTAGATACATTTTATAAAAAATATGATATAAGTGAATATTTAATTGAAAATTTATTATCTACAAAAAAGAATCCTGAAAAAAATAAAGAAAGGCGAAATATTATATTTGTTGGAGCAAGTCGTCCAAAACATTTATTATGTTTTGCTTGTCAAAATATACTTTCAAATCTTTCTACCCCAAAAAAAGAAAAATTAGAAGAAATTTTTGAGATAGTTGAAATTTAAAATTTTACCTTTTTTTGAAAATTTAAGATTATTAGACATTGAACCTGTCCATATTAGACATTGGCAAAATACTTTAATAAAAGATGAAAAAAATTTTAAACCAACTTATTTAAAATCAATAAATAACCAATTGAATGCAATTTTTAATTATGCTGTAAAATATTATAAGCTTCCAAGTAATCCAGCAAAAATTTGCGGGTCAATAGGAAAAAAACATGCAGAAGAAATGAAGTTTTGGACAAAAGAAGAATATGTCTCTTTTAGAGAAAAAATCAAAAATAAAGAAATGTCGGAAGTGATTTTTAATTTATTTTTTTATACTGGAATGAGAGAAGGAGAATTATTAGCACTTACTTTAGATGATTTTGATTTTGAAAAAAAAGAAGTGAGTATAAATAAAAATTTGGGAAAAGTTGATAAAAAAGAATTAATATTACCTCCTAAAACTCCTAAGAGTAAAAGAAATATTACCATTCCAGAATTTTTATGTAAACAAATTAAAAAATTTTCAGATAAAAGATATGATTATAAATCAAATGAACGACTTTTTCCAGTAACAAAATATTACTTGCACCACGAAATGAATAGAGGGAGTAAGCTATCAGGAGTTAAAAGAATACGTATTCATGATTTAAGACATTCGCATGTGGCACTTTTAATAGAAATGGGGGTTCCAATTTTACTAATTTCTGAAAGATTGGGTCATGATAACTCGGAGACAACATTAAGAACCTACGGACATTTATATCCTAATAGGCATGAAGAAATAGCGGATAAGTTAAATATGTTAGAAGAAAATGAAAGTATGGTACGTTTTTAGTACTGTAATAAAAAAATAAGTGTGAAAACCCTCATGAAAAGGGCTTCCACACCAAAATACAAATTATTCCCACTCGCTCCTAAATTAAAGAATATTGATATCTTATATTGATTTTTAGGGACTTTTTATTTCTGTTTTTCTTTTTAATTTCCTACTTTTTCTATGCTTTTTAGAGTTTTTATTGTCAAAATATTGTCATGAGGATTTATTTAATTATTTTTATATTTTATAAATTTAAAGCATGTTTTATTCTTTCGGATTTAATAATATTATCTCTATTTTTATTTTTCAATTTCCTTCACAATTTTCTTATTAATCATAATGTTTAAAATTTTATATAATCTAAATTTAAGAAGCATAAGTAAAAGTTTCCATTATTAAGTGCTAACTAATTTTTTAAATTTGAATTAATAGTTTATTAATTATTTTTTGAAGATTAGGATTATTAGAAATTTTATAAAAATTAATTTCTTTGGTTACTAATATTAATGAAGAATAACTATTTAAAATTTTATTAAAAATTTTAACATTGGCATCTTCTGTTATATAATCAAATCCTTCTTTTAAAACAAAATAAAATAATCTTTGAATTTCATTAGATTTAAAATCAATTAGTTTTTTGTCCTTTTCTTTTACTAAACTACCTATATATTCGTCATCAATCATACGGTTTTTAATTTCATGTAAAATTTTTATTATTTTTAAAGCCTCTATATTATTACGATTAGATTCTTCTTTAAAAAATTCGTATACAGATTTTTGAAAATAAACTGTTGAATCATCTTTAATACAATTTAATAAATCTAGTTTATGCAAAAATAAAATTGAATTAGGTGATATTAATTTTTTATTTTTATATCCTTTTTCTAATTTATTTAAAAGAGATATATCAAAATTATTTATAAATTCTTCTATTAGAATGTTTAATTCAAAAAAATTTGAATATAAATTACTCATTAATATAATTTTATTATTTGATTTTTCTTTTGAAAAATATTTTTTTCTTAAGTGTTCTATTTCTTTTATACCACTTAATTCTTCTAATTTTTGTATTAAATTTTTTTCATTATTTTTATCTACAGTAAGAGCTTTTATTCCAGGTAAAGTTTTTCTTATTTGCTCCCAACCGCCAGTTGAAATAACAAAATCTTCAAGTAAAACAGTATTAAAATTTTGTTTTTTACCTTCATTTTCCATAATTAAAATTTGTAATTTATCTTGGTCCATAGGAATATAATTTTTTAATTTTAATTGATCTAATTCAAAGTATAAAGAAGGAATATATTTTTTAGTTCCTATGATATAAGTAGTATTTTCAAAATATTCTTCTTTATGAATATTCGTGAATGAACGAATATAGCACTTATAAATTATTTCAGAAGCTTTTTTCAATTTATTATTATTATTTAATAAAAGTTTATTTAATTTTATATATGCTTCTTTTTTATTTTTAAATGAGAGGTAAATATTTAATAGAAATTCCTCTTCTAAATTTTTACACCTAGTTATTAAATAATCATAAATTCCTTCAAGATAAAAAGATTCATTATTTTTATCCATAGCTAACGATAAATTAAGAATCTTTCTTGCAAGTTCTTCTGTCTTACTTATATTCCATTCTTTAGATAAAAATGAAAATGCTTTTTGAGGGTTTCTATATTGAATATAAACTTCTCCAATATTAGTAAAGTTAATATTTTCATTTTCAAAATTAATTTTTTCTATGAAAGTATCATATTTAAAGCTAAGTATGTTAGAATCTTTACCAAGTAAAATTACAACTTCTGGAATAAATCTTTTATATTTTTCTTGGTTATCTAAAAATAAATTAATTATCCAATAGTTATTAAAAGGATATATTAATCTTAAAAGAATTATAAAAAATAAATCATCTTTAGTATTTTCTAACAGATTCAGAATAATATTTTTAAAATATTCCCATGATATTTCATCTTTTTTTAATTTTAAAACATTGTGAAATAAAGTTACATAAGGATTGTTTTTATTTAATTCATTTTCTAAAGATTCTAATTCTTTAATGTCTAGTTTTATATCTTTAAATATTTTAGAAAATATTTTTATTAAATATATTTCAAGAGTTATTTCTAGTTTTATATCTTTAAATATTTTAAGAATATACTTATATTTCGCATTAAAAAAAAGTTGAGATAGTATAATTTCTAAAGAATTAAGATCATTTTTATTTAAAATTTCTTCAATATAATTTTTATAGCCTTTATTTTCAATTATTAAAAGTTCTATTCTATTGAAAGTATCTAAAAAATTTATATATTTTAATAATAATTCTTTTGTTTCAGTAGAGTTTCTAGAAAATAAAAATTTTGAAGATATATAAGTATTAATTATGTTAAAAATATAACTTTTTTCTTTAAGTAAATTTTCATTTTTTATATTTTTTTCAAAAATATCCATATACTCAATTAAAAAATCTTTTAGTTGAGTTTTTAAATAAAGTTGAAAATGAATATAAAGAAATTCTATAATTTTAGACATAATATACAATTTAAAAAATATACTTTCATTTTTTAACATATTTTTAATTTGTTTTATTGTTTCTCCAAGATCTTCTAAAGAATTAAAAGTATTTAATTTTAGTAATAAATATGTTATAGTATTTTTATTTTTACATTTATCCATAAATTCATCGTATAATCCAAGTGAATATAACCTTTTCAACTCTAATTCTTGAGAATCTATGCTAAATCTAATTTTTAAAATATCTTCTATTTCTTTAGTTGGATTAAGCAAAAATTTTAATTCAAAATATTCATAACAATCTTTTATTTCCTTTGGATAGTTTTTTTCAATATATTGTAATAGCTCATTTGTAATATCCCAACTTTCAATACTAAAATATAGACTAGCTTTAAGTAATAAAAAATTAACTTGGCTTTGGTCATTTTTAGTTTCTTTTATTAAATTATTTAATAATTCTGTTGCTCCTAAAAACTCTGTATTGTTCCATTTTTCTTTTATTGTATCTAAACATATTTTTTCAGAAAGCAAATTACTCAAGTGAATATGATTATCCACTTGAGTAATGTTATTATGGCTTGAAAAAAACATAAAAATTTTTTTAAAATTCATTTCCCTTCCCTTTATTTTTGATTAATATTATTATTATTTGAAAAAAACATAAAAATTTTTTTGACACTATTTTTATGAATTTCATAAGTTTTTCCTAAAAAAAATCCAATTACAAAGCTTATGATTGTTACTATAATTGATATTTTATTTAAAATTTCCCAAACTTTATCCAATTTTTTTATTCCCTCCTGATTTACTTTTAGAAAACTTTTATTTTTTTCTGACTATATTTGAAATAAAAGCAGTTATATATAATTTATTAAAATTAGAATTCTAAAAGTATACTTTACTTTTTTGTCTACTTTAATTCTCTCATTATTTAATTCTTTTTAATGATTTTATAAAATAAAAGCAATACTAATCCTGGTTTTTTATACTATTAAATCTCCAGTTTGTAGAAATTATTACAATAAATTTTCCTTTTATTCCAATCTTTTTATATATATTTTTAATTTGAGCAGAAATTTCACTTAATTTTCAGTTTCATCAAAAAAATCATCATAAAGTGTACTTGTATTTTCCGAATTAAAAGTAACAAAAACATGTTAAAATTCTATTGTTATTTAATTTCCCTATTTTATTTAATCAGACTCTATTTCTAAATGTGACCTTTCTACATATTCATAATTCATTTCAGGATATGGAAAAATTATATTTGCAAAACGCATATGTTTTTCCTTTATTTTTCCTGTTTTTATATTTGGTAAAGGAAGAAGAGCACGATAACCATCAACTGCAACTAAATAAAAATTAGTTATTCTTTTTCCTTGATATTTTATTTCATATTCATAAAAAGAAGCTCTTTTATCAGGATGACAATTAGCCCACTCTTCAAAAAATTCTCTTTCAGACTCTGGATTTTCTTCAATTGTAAGTAATATATTGTGTTTGTATGTAAACACTTCTTCAGATCTATCCACATTCCAATCATTACGAGTACTGTTAAATATTTCATCAAGAATACCTTGCTCTGTTAAAGGAAATTTACCTTTTTCTCTTAATTCAGATACAGTACTGAAAGATGAAACTGTATCTAAATTATTTGTTATTTGATTTAATAAAGAATTTTTGGAGATTATCTCTGTTTCTTTTTGATTATCATTTATTAATGGTTCAATTATTTCTAATAATTTTTCAATTAAATTGTCTGTTATTTCTTTGGTTTCTATAGGAATACCATAAATAGCACCTAAATAGTCAGGTACTTTAGAATTCCATAAAATTATGGGTATAAATTTAGTTTGTTCTACTTCACCATAAAGCTTTGGTGTAATTATACTTGTTTCTACTCCCACACCTTTATTCCTTTCATTAGCTTTTTGAGTATAAGTATCATCACAAAATAAAAAAACTTTATCAGCCTCTCTAATTGAATTTTCCATAAAATAGTGCATATTATTTCCAGGCTTTAAATGAGTTTTATCCCAGATAAATTCAATTTCCATACCTTTATTTTTTATTTTTTCTTTTAATTTTTCCATCAAAATATTTAACCATTCTGATATTGTCCATGAATATGATATAAAAATTTTCATTATTTCAATCTCCTTCTAAAAATATAAAAATTAATAATTTTCTGTTTTGTTTTCTATTTGCTTTTGCTCTTCATAAGCGATTAACTTTTGAATATCTATTCCATCAAAATTTTCTTTATATTCAATGGCAGGCCTTATTTGTGCTCCATCACTTAAGGCATTTGATAGAATTATTAATGATTTTTCAATCTTGGTAACTAATTCTTCATCATCATCTTGTTTAGAAATAGTCATATAAAAATCATTATATAATTCTTCTGCTTTCTCTCTATATTCTTCTTTTCTTAATTCTTCTTGTATAAGTAAATAATTCTCAAGTTTATTTATTTGATTTTCTAATTCCATAATGTTTTTGTTATTTTTTTCATTTTCTTTCTTTTCTTTCTTTAATTTTTCAACTTTTTCCTCTACTGTTAAGGATTTTAATTTATAATCTTGTATTCCATTTGCAATATTTACAGCTAAAGATAATAATCCTAAAATAATTCCTAGTGCTTTTCCTGACTTTACTGAAATATCCAGCCATTTAGAACCTGTATCAAAATTAGAAAGTTCAAAATTTCCTTCTATTCTTGAATCACATAAAAGTGGAGTAAAACATTTTTCTAAATTTTCAAAGTATTTTCCAATTTCTTTTAATGAATATTTTTCAGGAACTTTAATTGAAATAGAATATTCATTTAATTGTGGATATATCACTTCAAAATTTCTTTTATAGAATAGGCATACCTCTTTTAAAAGTTCTATTTTTTTATTATCTCTACACTTAGAGGTAATTCTTCAAAGTTCTTTTTTAAAATATTATTATAGAAAAATTCATAATATTCTTCTTTCAAAAATGGTATTTCCAAAATTTTAGTTAAAATATCTCTTGTTTCTTTAGTTATAAAAAGTACATCAACATACATCCCATTTCTAGAAACTGAATTTTTTTTCAATTCTAATTTTTTTAAATCTACTTCTTTCAAAATATTATAGATATCTCTAAATTTCATTGTTTCCTCCAAAATTGTCTTAAACTCAATTTGTTTAATTCTTTTTAATAATTTTCTAAAAGGAAACTCTCTTGAATAAAGAGAGTTTTTTAAAATATAAATAAATTATTTTTTGATGTTAAAGTTTATTTATTGTTTTAATAACTTTTCCACAAATAATAAAATTATCTTTTTGAGTTACTATTATAGGCTGATAAATCATATTGTCAGAGTATAAAAAAATAAAATCGTCTTTTCTGGTAATTCTTTTGACATAAGCTTCATCATTAAAGAGAAAAACACCTATTTCCCCATTATAAACCTCTGTATTTTTCTTTAAAATTACTATAGCTCCATCTGTAATTGTTGGATACATAGAGTCTCCATTTATTTTTATTCCAACAGTATTTTCAATATATTTCATAGGTAGTGATAAATAATCATCAGGAATACTATCAGCTATTCTACCAACTCCAGCAGATGCAGAATTATATATTGGAATTGTCATATTATCCAATGTAGATATGTTTTCTAATTCATTATTAATTTTTGTTTTAATTATTGGATCAACATAACCCTCAACATCTTTTTGAGAAATATATCCAGCTAATTCAAGTAGCATAACTTTATTTAAAGAAAACAATGCAGCATATTTATCTAAAGTTTCAGGACTGGGCTTTCTTTCATCATTCTCTATTCTAAAAATTCCACTTGTACTTAATCCTGTTTTATAAGAAAGCTGACTTTGACTTAGGCGAGCTTCTTCTCTTTTTAATTTCAAAAATTTTCCGATTGTCATACTCTACCTCCTTATACAAATATTATATCATTTCTTTGACACAAGTGAGTTACTATAAAAAAATATATTTGACATTTACGAGTTTTAAATGTATATTATCTTTGACACAAGCGAGTTTTAATAAAAAGGAGGAATATAGAATGGAAAGGACTGAAATAAGAAAAAAACTTTTAGATATTAATAAAACTATGAGTTGGCTAGCTATTCAATTAAAAATTTCTAGAAGAACTCTTTACAGAAAATTAGAAAATGATGATTTAAAAACTTTGAAAGAAATTAAAAAAGTTTTATCTTACTATATGTAAAATAGCATTTTTTTCTAAATTTGTATTTATTAACATGAGGGGTAAAAAAATTATATAGGTGAAATTTGAGACTAACAACTGCAAACAGTCAAGAAAAGATTAAGAAAGGAAATATAAAGTGATAAATAAAAATTTTAGAACATTTTTTTCAATAATAATTTTAATATTTAATATTTCTACTGTTATATTAAATCGTCAATATCTTAAATTAACAGTAAATTTTGTAGATGAAGTAATAAAATCAAATAAAGAAAGAATTGAAACAGTAAAAGAATTAGTCTTAAAAGTAGAACTGCTTATAAAAGAATTTAAGGAGGAGTCAAGAAATGAAAAACTCTAGTATACCATCACAGGAACTAGAAAGAAGTATGAATTTACAAGTTCACGTGATGACAATAGGAGAAGCTCTTAGAAATGTAGAGGTTATAGATGAGCTTGATGATGGAAGAAGGGAAAAATTACATAATATTATTAACTGGAATAAAGAAATGCAAAAGAGCTTTATAAAAGGTTTGGAAATAATAATAAAAAATTGTGACAGTTCTATATGTGATATGGATATTACTTTAAAAAATATGATTAAAAATCTTTTAGAAAAACAGATAAAATTCACAGATCAATTTAATAAAAGCATAGATGAAGTGCTAAAACAAGAACTTGAATATGAAAAAATAGATGATAATACAAGATGTTACTTAATAAACTACACAGAAGATTGCAGAGAAGAGTTGAAAAATAAAAATTCTGAAATAGAAGCAAGAATTATTCTTGAAAGAATGGGTAAAAATGGTTAGATGTCCTGAATGCTCTAATAAAATGAGAGCATATTGCAGTAAGCTAAAAAAAGGAAGAAGAATTAGATATTATAAATGCAGCATCTGTGGAAATAGTGTTCAAACTCTTACAACAAAAGTTGAAATAGAAAAAATAGTGAATAAAAATGTTGATAAATAAAAAAGAGGTTACTGGAATAACCTCTAAACTAGCAATATCAGGTTTTTTTATATTAATGTTTTAAATATTTATTAGTTGATATTATTATTACTCTATCTCTGGTTGGGAATATATTTTTTATTTTTTTAATTTGTCTTTGTTTTTGTGGATATTCTAAGTAAAATTCTCCTCTTGTTAGAGGAAGAACCACATATTCAACATATTTATTTTTGGTAATTCCATTATTACCATTTAAAACTAAAACATTTTTTAATATAAATTCAAATTTATCTTCATTAAGTTGTTTGAATCCTTCAACATTACCAAGATAAGTTTGATTATATTTAAACCAACAAATTCTTACTTTCTTCTTTTTTAATTCATTGAATGGTTCTACTTTTACTTCACCTTTAAAAATTCCAGATATAAGAGATGGAATAAGCTTTACATAAGAATTTTTATTTTTAATTTCAAAAATAAAATTCTCAAAAAATAGAATACTTAACATGATTACATATACTGCCACTAAAATTGCAAATAGGATATAAAATAAATCAAATTTTAAAAAATCTCCCTTAGCTAAAATTAAAATAGGATTTTTATCAACTTCCATAAACTTTATTTCTTTTACACTATTAAAAGAAGGTAAAAGTACAAAGAAAATAATAAATAAAATTCCTATTCCCATTTTCTTATAAGAAAGCTTCTCTATTTTCTTAATATAATAGAACATAGAAACAATGATTAATAGAAAAAATGCTAAAAATATATAACGTGCTATTTCAATTTTTTTTACTTCTATTATAAATAATACCCAATAATAAACTATGCTTGAAAAGAAATAAGAAAAAAAAGTAATTATTAAAACATAAGTATAAAATTTTTTATTAGAAAATTCTTTTTGACCATCGCTGTTATATATTTCTAAAAGAAATGCTCCAAATATTCCTGGAGATAGCAATATAATAATTCTAATTGTTTCTAGTGTGATGTTTGTCATCTTTCCTCCTTAAGTAATCCACTGAATAGAGTGTCCTAGAAATCGTAAAATGATTCCCCAATCATCTTCTAGGATGCTCTCTTGAGTAGATTAATCAGCAGTGTTTGAGTCATCATCAGGAATATATTCAATTAGATCTTGAACTTTACAATTAAATAACTTACAAAGTTTTTCAAGAGTATCAAAATCTAATCTTTTTACTTTTTCATTATAAAGATTTGAAATAGTTGAAGTACTCATTCCAGTTAATTTAGAAACATCTACAATAGAATATCTTTTTGCACCCATTAATTTTGATAAATGATTTTTAATCATTTACTTCACCTCCTATTTTATTGATTATACTATATTTTTATAGTTTTAACAATGAAAAACATATGACTTCTCATATAAAACATTTGACATTTTTTCTTTTAATGATATAATTCATATTAAAAGATATACGAATCATATTTTTAATCATATGTTTCGAATTGCTATTTTTAAGGAGGAAAATTTTATGACTACTCAAATGATTATGGAAATGATTAAGAGTTTTGGTAAAGATATGTATTTGATAGAAGCATTAGAAAAATATCTTGATAGTAAAAAGAAGAGTGATGCTATATGCTGATTGCTAATACACCACCAACTATAGTAAGAATACTTTTTGATGAAAAATATCAAACTATAAAAGAACTTGAATTTTTAAAGATTATTTCAGAAACATCTAAAACTTTGCATTTAAGTAATGGAAAAACTGTATGTAAGGAGTCTTTATTTCCTTATCACAGAAAAAACTATTCTAGAGAACAAGAATATTTTTATTTAAATCACCTTATATTTTGAATTATTGAGAGGAGCAAATATGGAATATATAACTATATCTGATATTGATAGCAAAGGATTTTATCAATTAAATAAAAGCCTATTCAACAATCAGCATTATCAGAAAAAAATTAAAAAAATAAAAATAATCAAAGGAGAAAAAAAGGAAATTATTACAATAAAAGACAATTTAAGTGATACTTCTAAAATTTTATATTCTCTGCTCTGTAATCAATTAAGTAGATCATTGGAAAATGGATGGTGGGATGAATTTAAAAGAGTGTATGTAAAATTTTCTCTTGAAAAATTAGCACTTATTTTAAACAAAAGTAAAGATACCATAATTACATGTAAAAAGGAACTTGAGGAAAATGGACTGCTGGAAATCAAGGATACAGGCTTAGGAAAAGCTGATATCTTCTATATAGGGAAAGTTAAGGATAGACCTATTGAAGATATTGAATTTGAAGTATTAGATTTAACTTTTAACCAACCAGTCGAAAACTTCGACTCGAAACCGGTCGAAACTTTCGACTCTATTAAACTATTATATAAAACTAATAATAAAACTACTACTACTAGAAGTAGTGAAAATTCTTTTTGCTTTTTAACAAAAGATAAATATCCTCTTTTGAATATTCCAACAATCAACAATATAAAAAAACTTATTCCTGATATTTCAGAGGAGGATTTTAATAAATTTTATTCTCTTACAGAAAATGAAATTAAATCTGGTAAGGGGAAAGAGTTCAATGCAATTTTATATAAAGCATTAAAACAAGAATGGGTATTTATAGCTGAGGAAGAAAAAAGAATTGCTAAAGCAAATGAAGAGAATAAAATAAAAGCTAAATTTAATCATTATTCAGCTATGGTTAAAACTTGTGATAACTTTAATTTTGCTTTTCAAGAATTTAAAAATTCTATCTCAGTATATGAAAATTCTTTAACAAGTAAATATATTGAAAAATTTAAACAATTGGAGTGATGAAAATGAATACTATAAAAATAGAAATGCCTTTGGAATGGTGGGGTATCATTTGTAGAAAATGTAAAGAATTAACTTTAGATCATGAGAAGTATATTGGTGTTAAGAACTATGGAAAATTGTTTTTTGACTTGCAAAGATATCAAATTAACAAAAGTTTTCCTATTCCTGATCCAAAAGATTATATGAAATATTAGGAGAATTAAATGAAAAAACGTATAGAAAATATTGCAGGTTATCAATCATCAGATTTTATACTAAGTTATAATACCAAAAAACAAAAATTTGAGTTCACTTATTTATATATTTTTGAGATAAAAGGGAAAAAAGTTACAGTAATGAGTGGGGAGATATTAAAATCAAGTTATTTTGCTCCTTATGAAATGGTTTATGAAGGACAGAAATATATTAATCTTACACTGAAAGAAGTAAAAGCATTATTAAGCATAGTGAGGGAGGCAGCCTAAATGAAAAAAATATTTATTCAAATAGATGTTTATGCTGGTATATTTTCTAAAAGACCAGTTGATACTATGTATGAACTCATAGAGGTGGCAAATGAGTTATAAAATAGTGAGTACATGTGATAGCTGCTGTTATTGTAATATAATTGGATTAGGATGCGATGATACACTAATATGCTTAAATAAATTATCAGAAAAATATAAAAAAGAAGTTTCTGTTTTCGGAAGTTGCGAAAAATATAAAAAGAACAACTGGAGAAAAAATGGATAAAATATTATATTTTTTTGAGAAGAGTAATATAAAATATAAATTTTATGAGAAAGTAGAAAAGTTAGGATTAAGAAAAAATAATACAGTATCCAGTTGTGGAATAATCTTAAGTCTATATAGTATAAAAAATAAAGAAAATAATTTTACTCTTGGAGTAAAAAGAACAGGTAGGTCACAATATATTTTATTTTCTGATAATGGATTAGGAAATATCTTGATAAATGAAGCTAGTCAAAGAAGTTTTATAAGAGTATTTAAAGAAAAATATTTAAAAGATACAATCGAAAATAAAGATCAAGATTTAATAAAAGATAAAATATTAGGAGAGATATTAAAAACTCTTAGAATGAATTCAGGGCTAAAAAGAAACAAGTTTTATGAAAAGTTAAATAAATCTGAAATAGCAGGTAGAAAGTATGAAGCAGGAACATTAAAAATACATCATGAAGTTATGTTTTTAGCTCTTCATATGCTTGATATAAAGCTTGAAGAATACATAGGTATGTTTAATCATACTGACTATAAATTTAATGATTTTTCTATTAATAAAATTATAGAAATTTATTTAAAAAAATCTTTGAAAATAAATCTAGCTGATTATATCTCAGCTAATGAAATTGCTGAAATATATAATTTAAAATTAGGGACAGTATACAGGTTTATGAAAATTGCAAATTCAGAGATGCAGGAAGAAGATGAAATAGTATTAAAAGGCAAAGTTTACAAGAAAAAATTTAATGAAATATATAAGAAAATTAGGGAGGAGTAAATATGGACTTTCTTAAAGCAGAAGATGTAGCTGAAAAATTACAAGTAGGAAAGAAAATTGCATATAAAGTTATTAGAAAATTAAATTCAGAATTAGAAGAAAAAGGATATGAAACTATAAGGGGAAGAATAAATAAAAAATATTTTTTAGAAAGATATAGGTTGGATGAAGGAGGCAAAATGGATGCCAGCATTCAAGGATGATAAAACGAAAACTTGGAAGGTAGTATTTTACTATACAAATTATAAAGGTGAAAGATCACAAACGACTAAAAGAGGTTTTAAAACAAAAAAAGATGCACAAGAATATGAAAGAGAATTTCTTTTGAAATCAACCTTTAATTTAGGAATGACTTTTCAGAGTCTTTATGATTTATATATTGAGGATATGCAGCCTAGATTAAGAGAACATACTCTTTTAACTAAAAAGAAAATTATAGAAAATAAAATACTTCCTTTTTTTAAAGATATGACTCTTGAAAGTATAACTGCTGTCCGTGTCAGAGCATGGCAGAATACCTTATTAAATGGAGTCACTAGACATAATAATCCATATTCACAGACTTATATAAGAACAATATGTAATCAGCTGACAGCTATATTTAATTATGCAGTTAGATTTCATAGTATGAAAGAAAATCCATGCCATCGAGCTGGGACAATTGGCAAAAAAAGAGCTGAGGAAAAAAATATTTGGACACCAGAAGAATTTGAAAAATTTGTAGCTTTAATAGAACATAAAATACCAAGTTATACAGCGTTTCAAATATTATTTTGGACAGGGTTGAGAATAGGAGAATTATTAGCATTGAGCATAAAAGATATTGATTTTGAAAATAAAGTTATAATAGTCAATAAAAGTTATCAAAGGTTAGGGAGTAGGGATGTGATAACTGCTCCCAAAACTGAAAAAGGAAAAAGAACAGTTGATATTTCAGATGAATTATTAGAACTTATAGAAAAATATTTGAAAAGGCTTTATAAACCTAAAAAAACAGATAGACTTTTTCCTTATACAAAACATATTTTTGAAAATGATATGAAAGAATATGCTGTAAAAGCAGGAGTAAAAAAAATAAGACTTCATGATTTGAGGCATTCTCATGCATCTTTTCTTTTTAACAATAGAATAGATATAATAACTATTTCAAAAAGATTAGGACATGAAGAGGTACAAACAACACTTGAGACTTATACACATTTATATAAAAAAGCAAATACAGAATTGAGAAATTTATTGAATAAAAAGAAATAAATTTTAATTATATTTTATTGTAAAAGGGAAATATTGTGATAAAAGTAATCTTTATTAAAATTATAAGTTAAAAAGAATAGCTAAAGATGGTTAATACTTTGTGTTGATGATTTATCAGGAATGAGAGAGATGTATAAGACATGAGTTAAAGTGTATTGCAGATAATATAAGCATGGGAAAAATCAATAGAGAATTCCAAATTATGCTTGAAGATTATTTTTTAGAATAATAATTAAAAGCAATATGAAAAGAGCACTCTCCTCTCATCAAAGAGTGCTCTTGACATAAAAAAATATTTAATATGTTTAACATATAAGTAAATTTTAATTGAGTAATTTCTTATCATAGAAAGTTATGGTTTTACAGAGAAACTTTCTCCCTCCTTTTTTTTATTTCCTTGAATAATTCTTTTATTTCTTTATCAAATAAAATTACATCAAGTTTATTTGCTGTTTCTAAAGGAAGAACAAAATTAATTTGGCATGCTTTATTAAATTCTTTTAAATTTTTTATACTTAAATCAGTATTTTTAAGTTTTAATTTATTTTCTATAGTTTTTCTTAAACCACCAGCAAGAACATCAGCTATTTGTATTAATATATCATCTTTAGAATCTTTAAAAAATAAAGAGTGTGAATTATTCAATAGTGTATTATATTTTCCTTGTTTCATCTCATCAAGGTTTTTTTCTAAAATATTTTTTGACTCTAATTGATTATCATGAATTAAAAATATCTCAGAATTTTTATTAATTTCATCAATTCTTTTTACAATATTCACAAAACAGCTTAAATGATAGTAACTATTATAATAATTTTCTTTATATGAATAATCTCCAATAGGCAAAAAATTACTACAAATCATATTTGAAACAGAATTTTCTTTATTATAATCTTCAATTTCTAAATATGTTTCTAGCACATTTTTAAGTAAGTCCATTATTGAAGCTACAATCTGATTAAAGGTTAACAAATAATTTTTATTATAATAAGAACCAATGATACACTCATAAAATAAATTTTCAAATATATTTATTAATGTTTTCAGAAAATCTGTGAACATTTTTTCAGTTGGCTCATGTATCAAATTATAATAATCTTCAAATATTTCTACTGAAAGAAAATTATAAAAAAATAAAGAATAGGTTTTTCTAGCATTAGGGTTATTAACTTCAGAGTTTTTATTTTTCATTAAAGGAGAATATATTAAAAATTCAGTTAACTGCATAGATAGAAAAAAATATTTATCTATTACCTCAATAAAAACATTAATTTCTTTTTCCTTTATAATTGTTAAAAGTTCAGGTAAAAACTTATCATATCTTTTTAAGATTTGTTTAGATTTTAATTCTTGTGCTTGAATTCTGAGTTTTGATTTCAATGCTTTTATATCCTCAATAAAATTATTATTTTCATCATCTTCAATACCAACTAAGATAAAAATATCATTATCATTTGTATTGAATTTTTTATTTTTAATTCTAAAATTACCAGTAAAACCTGATTCATCAAAAAAAATTTTTTTTATCATAATTGTATATCTCCTCATAATGATTTTTTTATTTTGAGTCATTTTTCCTTTCAAAAGAATTTTTATAATCTTTTATTGTTTTTTCAGTATTAAAATATTTTTTGCTTATTTCTGGATAAATAATTTCTTTTTCCATGATTTGAGAGAAACAATTTTTGTTTTTTTCTTCCTTAAACCATGGAATAATATATGAATTTATTTCACCAATTTTTGTTGTTATTTTATTGTCAAGAAGTCCAATTTCTTCTAAAAATTCTTTTTTAATTTTATTTTCTAATTTGTTCTTAGTTTCATCTTCCAAATCTTTTTTAACTTTATTTTCTAGTTCTTCCTTAATTTTATTTTCTAATTTTAGTCTTGCAGATGGAGTATAAAAAATACCAATTTCTTCTCCTTTTTCATGCCACGAAGCAGCTTCATCAACAGCCTGTCCAATATAAACCATTTCTCTATTGTAGTATTCACCATAAGCAGTAGCTCCCCTAATAAGTAATTTTTTATTTAAACAGGCAGTTATTAGCTCAGCACATAATTTATTATGGATTTCAAGGTTATTGCAACCAATCACAAAAGTATCAGATATAAGGTTTATATCAATTGATATATCTTTTTTTTCAATATATTGCTTTTGTATATCTATTAGCTTATTTTTTATGTGAATTAACTTTAGGATATTATCTTTCTTCCCATTAACATGATTTTCTCTCTGCCAAATTCCTTTCCAACCTAAAATATCAGCAAATGTAAGATAAGCTTCTGATTTTAAAATCTCTTGCTCAGATAATTCTTGGTATTCTTTAGCATTTTTTAATAAATTCATAATTTCATTAGTTTTATTATTCAAAGTACTGGCTTTAGATATAAAATTATTAAAATTAATAATAGCATTAGGAAAGTCTTTATTTAAATAATCTGCAAATCCTTTTTCATATAAAATAGACATTTCATTATTTTCTTTAATTTCAGGTTTTAAATTTTCTATAGCTATTTCATTATTTTCTTTAATTCCAGGTTTTAAATTTTCTATAGCTATTTCATTATTTTCTTTAATTCCAGGTTTTAAATTTTCTGTAGCTATTTCATTATTTTCTTTAATTTCAGGTTTTAAATTTTCTGTGACTATTTCATTATTTTCTTTAATTTCAGGTTTTAGATTTTCTGTTATAGCTTTTTCAATTTTATTTTTTAGTTCTAAAAATATTTTATTATCATTATTTAATTTCAATGCTTTATTAGAATCTATTAAAGCAGCTTTATAATTTTCAAGCATATATTTACATTCAGCACGATATCTATAAGTAATAGCATTATTAGGATTTAATTTAATAGCTTTATTATAATCTTTAATAGCTTCCTTATAGTTTTTTAAATAGCGATTACTATTACCACGATTATTGTAATAAGTAGGATTATTAGGATTTAATTCAATAGCTTTATTATAATCTTTAATAGCTTCCTCATAATTTTTTAAATAATGGTTACTATAACCACGATTATTGTAATAAGTAGGATTATTAGGACTTAATTTAATAGCTTTATTATAGTCTTTAATAGCTTCCTCATAGTTTTTTAAACAACGATTAGCAATACCACGATTATTGTAATAATCATCATTAGGATCTAATTCAATAGCTTTATTATAATCTTTAATAGCTTCTTTATAGTTATTTAAAGCATATTTAGAATTACCACGATTATTGTAATAAGTAGGATTATTAGGATCTAATTCAATAGCTTTATTATAATCTTTAATAGCTTCCTTATAGTCATTTAAAGCATATTTAGAATTACCACGTTTATTGTAATAAATAACACTATTAGGATTTAATTTAATAGCTTCATTATAATCTTTAATAGCTTCTTTATAGTTTTTTAAATAGTAGTTACTATTGCCACGATTATAATAAAAAATATCATTGCTTGGATTTAATTTAATAGCTTTATTATAATCTTTAATAGCTTCTTTATATTCATTTAAAGAATATTTAGAACTACCACGATTATTGTAATAAATAGAATTATTAGGATTCAATTCAATAGCTTTATTATAATCTTTAATAGCTTCTTTATGGTTATTTAAAGCATATTTAGAATTACCACGATTATTGTAATAAGTAGGATTATTAGGATTTAATTTAATAGCTTTATTATAATCTTTAATAGCTTCCTTATAGTTTTTTAAATAGCGATTACTATTACCACGATTATTGTAATAAGTAGGATTATTAGGATTTAATTCAATAGCTTTATTATAATCTTTAATAGCTTCCTCATAATTTTTTAAAT